>OLPW01000282.1_pt1 | contig 62242 bp, 56 predicted proteins | sample 1672161 | NCBI WGS metagenome assembly OLPW01 (sample SAMEA3136654, study PRJEB25190) | human gut metagenome
TCAGGGAATTGTAATTGATGGTGAAGGTTCAAAGGTTATTTGCAAAGACTAATTTAAAATTCCAGTTTGCTGCACTCGTTCCTAGCAGGGTTTGGGGCAGGAGGGGCGCAAGAGACGGGAGGGCCTTGTACGCGTTCCTGCGCGAGGACCGCGGGGAGGGACTGCCTGGGTACGGCACCTGTCAACTCGGTCTACGTCTTTGATGACCGGGTCGTACTCAATATCAACTTCACGGATGATGCCAAAACGGTCACCCGTGAGGAAGTGTTGGATTCGAGTGCTGTGGACAATGTTCCAGCATGCTGGGATCGAACTCGCTAGCCGGAATCACACGGTACCCGTGGCGCAGGAGCAGGTCGACGAAAACACCGTTGCCCGCGGTGAGCGTACCGCTAAAGGTGCCGTCGTAGATGTGACCCGCACCGCACGAGGGGCTGCGGTCCTGAAGGATGCACGCGACTATCTCTTCCGGTCCGCCCGCCTGCTCGCACATATCGAGCGCACGTTGGGCACCCAGGCGAAATTCGCGATCAACCGAGATGCCCTCGCAGGTACGAACCTCGCCGTTCACAATCTCGGACGGCTTGCGCGGCGTGGGAAGACCCCCAAAGACCTCAGGACACACCAAGAGGACCTCGGTCCCCGTGCGCTCGCAGGCCTCGACCAACTCTCGATGATAGTTGTCGAGCCCGTTATACTTGCAGCTCTCGCCCATCAAGCAGGCACTTACCACGATCTTCATATACAACTCTCCCTACGCAAAACGCCCCATTTGAGATGGACACTCAAATGGGGCGATTGAGACTGCGCAACCAGTATTACTGCTGCTTCGGCATCAGCGGATTCTCGCGCGTGAGGAGATTCATAAACTCCTCGCCCGTGATCGTCTCCTTCTTGTACAGATAACGAGCCAGCTCGTGGAGCTTGAACTTGTTCTCCTTCAGGATCTGCAGAGCGCGGTCGTGCGCGTCCTCGATCAGCTTGGCGACAATTGCGTCCACGCGCTCGGCCGTACCGGGGGCGCAGGTGAGCGACGTGTCCTGGTTGAGATACGCATTCTGCACGGTACCGAGCGCCATCATGCCAAACTCATCGGACATACCAAAGCGCGTCACCATGTTGCGGGCGAGCTTGGTGGCCTGCTCGATATCGTTGGCGGCGCCGGTCGTCATCTCACCAAAGATGAGCTCCTCGGCGGCACGTCCGCCGCAGTAGACGGCGAGCTTGTCCAGGACCTCCTGGCGTGTGGTCAGGAAGCGCTCATCCTCCTCAACCTGCATGGTATAGCCCAGAGCGCCGCTCGTGCGCGGCACGATGGTAATCTTGGTGACCGGCGCAGACCCCTTCTGGCGGGCGGCGACGATAGCATGGCCGATCTCGTGGTAGGAAACGACCTGCTTCTCGTGGTCGGACAGCACCGTGGACTTACGCTGCTGTCCGGCGATAACGACCTCCACCGACTCCTCAAAATCGTCCTGCGTGGCACGCTTGCGCCCCTCGCGGACGGCACGTAGGGCGCCCTCGTTGATGATGTTGGCCAGGTCGGCGCCCGAGGCGCCGGGCGTGGCGCGGGCAATCGCGGACAGGTCGATCGGTGGCTGCGTCTTCACGCTCTTCGCATGCAGCTCGAGGATGTTCTTACGGCCGGTCAGGTCGGGCAGCTCGACGGGGATGCGGCGGTCAAAACGACCGGGGCGCAGCAAGGCCGGGTCAAGGCTGTCGGGGCGGTTGGTAGCGGCGAGGACGACGATGCCCTTGTGGTTATCAAAGCCGTCCATCTCGGTCAGCAACTGGTTGAGCGTTTGCTCGCGCTCGTCGTTGCCGCTAAAGCCGCCGCCATCGCGCTTCTTGCCGATCGTGTCGATCTCGTCGATAAACACGATGCACGGGGCCTTTTCCTTGGCCTGCTTAAACAGATCGCGAACCTTAGCGGCGCCGCGGCCGACAAACATCTCGACGAACTCAGAGCCCGAAATGCTAAAGAACGGAACGCCCGCCTCGCCGGCAACAGCCTTGGCAAGCAAGGTTTTACCGGTACCCGGAGGGCCGACAAGGAGGGCACCGCGCGGCAGCTTGGCGCCGATCTCCTCGTAGCGCTGCGGCTTCTCCAGAAAGTCGACGACCTCCTTAAGGGATTCCTTGGCCTCTTCCTGGCCTGCAACATCCTTAAAGGTCACGCCCACATCTTTGGAGGCGATAACGCGAGCGCCGGACTTACCCAGTCCGCCGCCGCCAAAGCCACCACCGCCAAAGTTCATCGACGGACCGTCATCGCCCATGGCCTTCTTCATACGGCGGTTGAGCCACCAGCCGATGAGGAAGAAAATCGCCATGGGAAGAATGAGGGTAAGCAGGTAGTAGGTCATCAGACCCGAGTTCTTATCGGGAACGACCGACTCAAGCGAGGCGCCAGATTCAAGCACGCGATCGGTAAAGCCCGCATCATTCGGCACACCGGTCGTCTTGTAGGCGATGTTCTCGTCCTCGCCCTTCTTGGTGTAATAAATCGTGTAATCGTCCGTGTTGTACTCAACCTTGTCAACGCTCTTCTTATCGAGCGCTTTGACAAACGTCGAGTAATCGGTCTTCGTAATCTGCTGCGTGTGACCGATGTTGGGGAACAGAACGGTCGAGAGCACGAGGTAGACGACGAAGGCGATGAGCACGTAGAGGATCATATTCCGTCTACGTTTGTTGTCATCCATCTCCATCTGCTTGAACTCCATCTACTGGGGTTGATAATGCTAACTAGAATACCCAACCCGGACGGCGATAAACCGACGCCGGGCACGAAAGGACAGAGATGGCATCACTTGAAGTCGGCAAGGTTCAGATCTATACGGGCGACGGCAAGGGCAAAACCACGGCTGCGCTGGGATTGGCGATGCGCGCCAAAGGTTATGGGCTCGACGTACTCATGCTGCAGTTTGCCAAGAAGCTGCACTGCGCCGAGCACGACGCCGCGCCGCGCCTGGGACTGCGCATTGTACAGGCCGATCGCGACACACCCGAGGCCTGCGCCGAGCAGATCATGGAGCTCGCACGCGAGCAGATATCACAGGTCGACGTTCTGATTTTGGACGAACTCGGCGAAGCGATGCGCCGCGGATTCGTGACGCGCGAGGATGTGGAGGGGCTGATCGCGCTGAAGCCTGCCACCACGGAGCTCGTGCTCACCGGCCGCGGGCTGCTGCCTCTCGCGGACCTCGCCGACCTAGTCACCGAAATGCGCCCCGTCAAACACTACTTCGACGAAGGCCTCCTAGCCCGCCAAGGCATCGAATACTAATTGATCCGAAGGGGACGGAGGAAAACGGATCATCGACATCACGACGGAGAGCAATGATCCGTTTTCCTCCGTCCCCAAGGGATCATTTGGCGGTGGCGCGGCCGAGCCAGTTGCCGCTGTGGTGGTAGATGGTAAACATCGTGGCCGTGATGAGCCAGGTTACGGGGTAAACCAATAGCAGGTGCTCAAGCGACGGATCAAACGGCATGATCGCAAACACCCAGATCACCCTGAGCACGACGGTGCCAAAAATCGTGAGCAGCATGGGCTGCAAGCTCACACCGGCACCGCGAATGGAGCCCGACGCGTTTTCGATAATCGAGTAGATCACGTAGAACGGCGCGATAAAATGAAGGATCGTCGTGGTATACGCCGAAATCGAAGCATCGTCGACAAACAGACGCGACAACGGACCCGAGAACACCAGCAGCACGGCAGACAGGCCACCAATGAGCATAAACGACAGCACGAGCGAAGTATGGTAGCCCTTGCGCATGCGCTCGTAGTTGCGCGCTCCAAAGTTCTGTGCCGAGAACGTGGTGATCGAAACGCCAAGCGCCTCGGTAACCATCCAGACAATGCCATCTAAGCGGCCCGAAAGACCCCACGCCGTGGTGACATCGGCGCCAAACGAGTTGACCGACACCTGAATCAAAACGTTGGAAATCGAATACGCAGCAGACTGAAAACCAAGCGGCAGACCACACGAGATCATGCTCTTACAAATGCCAGGATCAATGCCGAGTTTGGACAGCGAAAGCCGCCACGCACCCGGTGCGTGCATCATGCGAATCACGATCATCGTGGCGTTGGAGCAAATGGTCAGCGCCACCGCGATGCCGCAGCCCAGAGCCTCCATATGAAGCACGGCAACGAAGATGACATCCAGCACCGCATTAACAAGGCAGCCGGAAGCGATGATCACAGCAGGTCCGCGCGTGTCGCCCACGGCGCGCAGCAGTGCTGTTCCCATATTGAGCAGCAGCGCCGCAACCATAGCGGCAAAATAGCAACGAGCATAGGCCACGCCCTCGGCCAATAATTCATGCGGTGTGTTCATAAGCACCAGCATGGGCTCAACGAACACTATGCCAAGAATCGAGAAAACGATACCGCCCACCAGCGCGAGGGTCATGGCCGTATGGACCGAACGACTCAGTCGCTCATCATCGTGCTGGCCAAAAAACTGGCCCGTAATGACCGCGCAGCCGGCACCGACGCCGACACAAAAGCCAATGCAGAGCTCCGTAAGCACCATCGTGGCCTGAATGCCACCCAGAGCGAGCTTGCCGCCAAACTGACCGACGATATAGGTACCGATAAGCGTGTATGCCTGCTGAAAAAACGAACTAAAGAAGATGGGAACGCACAGCGACAGCAGCTGCTGCCAAATGACACCCTGCGTTACATCGATAGCCGTAGATTTCTTAGCCACACGCCCTCCCCGCTAGCGTACGCCAAACAACACATCAATAGTACGGCAAAGCCGCTATCAGCTTAACACCGACCGAAGGCAGTCGAAACACCTCTGTCGGCAAAGTTCGAGAGCACCCCGCTAGTGATACAGCCCCGGCTGGTAGTGATACTCATTGCTCACGTGCGGGCACAGCTGCCAAAAGGCGACGGCACTCGCCGCGGCCACGTTGAGCGAATCGACCCCGTGCGCCATCGGAATGCGCACGGCCCGGTCGCAGCCCGCGATAGTCTTGGCACCCAGGCCGGCACCCTCGGTACCCATAAAGATCGCCAGGCGGTCAATCTCCTGCAGCACGAGATCGTCCAGCGATACGGAATCGTCCGTCAATGCCATGGCAGCACAGGAAAAACCGGCTTCATGCAGTGCCGCCAGGCCATCGTGCGGCCACACACGAGCCTCGCTGCCAATGCGCGTCCACGGCACCTGAAAAACCGTGCCCATGCTCACGCGGGCCGAGCGACGGTACAGCGGGTCGCAGCACGTAGGGCTCACCAGAATGCCGTCGACATTGAGCGCGGCGGCCGAGCGGAAAATCGCGCCGACGTTGGTGTGGTCGACAATGCCCTCGAGCACGCACACGCGCACCGGACGCTCCCCCGCAGCCTTGACGACGCCGCCCAAGAACTCATCAACCGGAATCTGCCGCGGGCGACGAAACGCCGCGAGTGCACCGCGCGTCACGTTAAAGCCCGTCAACTGCTCCATGAGCTCCATGGAGGCCACGAACACAGGAACCGGACCTGCGCCCTCGCGCGCAACCAGACGCTCAAACAGCGGCATCATCTGATCGAGCCAGCGTTCGCCCAAAAGAAAGCTCACCGGCTGGTATCCGGCACGGACCGCGCGCTCAATAACCTTAGCACTCTCGGCAATAAAGATGCCCTTTTGCGGCTCCAGCACACAGCGCAGCTCACGCTCCGTCAGTCGCATGTAGGCGTCGAGTCGCTCGTCTTCGAGCGACTCGATTCGCAGCACCTCAACGGCATCAGTCATAACAGCCAGCCTGTACCTTTCTTACAGCAGCATCTATATCAAACGAGGCGACGCCAGGCGCCGCCCCTTACTCATTCCAACCCGATAATACCGTGGGCAAATAGGAGATTTAAGCATCAACGCGACGATACGTCACGAACTCATAATCGAGGCCTTCGTCGCCCTCGCCCGCGGCAATCGTGGCAACCCCTTCGCGCCGCGCAACTTCCCACGCGGAATCGGCGTCCAAGTCGGGAAAGTACGTGTCCACGGCATGGGTGCAATGGTTGTGCGTGACCTCGGCCTCCACGCAGTACGGCAAAAACTGCCGATAGACATCGCCACCACCGATCACCCAGGCAACGGGCTCATCGGCAACCGCGGCGAGCGCCTCGTCGATACTATGCACCACGTCGACGCCCTCGGGAGCAAAGCTCTCGTCGCGGGTGAGCACGATATTGCGACGGTTCTTGAGCGGACGCCCGCCGGGAAAACTCAGCAGGGTCTTGCGCCCCATAATAACCGGGCAGCCTTTGGTGCACGCCACAAAATGGCGCATGTCGGCGCGATTGGACACCACCATGTCGCCCTCGCACCCAATGCCCCAGTCATCACACACGGCGACGATAGCAGATAGCTTACACGTCATGAGCGCCACCTACACTGCAATGGGAATGTTCTTGACCTGCGGGCCGTGCTCGTAGCCCTCGACGATCAGGTCGTCGGTCGTAAACGCGTAGAAATCGTGTACGTCGGGGTTGAGCGTTACCTTGGGCGCAGCAAACTGCGGACGCTCGATAAGCTCGCGGACGATATCGACATGACGATCGTAAATGTGGGCATCGGCAATCACATGCAGCAGCTCGCCGGGAATCATATCGACCGACTGCGCGACCATCATCAGCAAAATGGCGTACTGGCACACATTCCAGTTGTTGGCGGCCAAAATGTCTTGGCTGCGCTGGTTGAGAATCATGTTGAGTGTGGGCTTATCGTCCTGCGGGCGCTGCGTCACGTTATAGGTCACGCTGTAGGCGCACGGATACAGGTGCATCTCGGACAGGTCGCTAAACACGTAGGTGTTGGTCATGATGCGGCGGCTGTACGGCGTGTTCTTAAGGTCGTACAGCACGCGGTCCATCTGGTCAAAGTCACCCTCGGCATAATGGCTTTTCTGCCCAATCTGGTACCCGTAGGCCTTGCCGATGGAGCCAGTCTCGTCGGCCCACTCATCCCAAATATGGCTGTTGAGGTCGTGGACGTTATTTGACTTCTTTTGATAGATCCACAGAATCTCGTCCATGGCAGACTTAAGCGCCGTGCGACGCAGTGTGAGCGCGGGAAACTCCTCACGCAGGTCGTAGCGAGCCGTAACGCCAAAGTTTTTAATGGTATAGGCAGGGGTGCCGTCCTCCCACACCGGTCGGACCTTTTGGCCCTCGGTGGTGGTGCCATGGTCCAAGATATCGCGGCACATGGTTACAAACTGTTGATCAGCCTTGCTCATTGACCCTCCTGTCAGTCGCCTATAAGCGAAATTCATTGTAGCCCAGGCGCACGCGACCCCACAGCCCAAACATAAGCCCTCATTTTCTGACATATGCCAGAAATTCCTTGCGCATATCCGCACGTTCGATATTCTATTGTTGACATATGTCAGATAAGGAGCATGTATGGCAGGAAGACGCGAAAAATTGCGCCGCGTTGGGATCATCCCCGAATATCGCGGTTTTACCCCCGACGGCCTTGCCAGCGGAGACGCCATCGAGATGACGGTCGACGAGCTCGAAGTCCTGCGGCTGTGCGACCTGGAAGGCCTCAATCAGCAGACCGTCGCCCAGCACATGGGTATCGCTCGTGCCACCGTGGCGGCCATCTGCGGCCGCGCACATCGCAAGGTGGCAAACGCGTTAGTCAACGGGCGAGCGCTAAGTATCGAGGGCGGTAATATCGCATACTCCCCCATCACCACGACGACGGCCGCATGGCCAGTAAAGGAGGTCGGCACCATGAGGGTGGCAACGACGTACGACAACGGCAACATCTTTATGCACTTTGGCCGCAGCGAACAGTTCAAGATCTACGACATCCAGGATGGCAAGGTGCTCAACGAGCAGGTCGTAGGCACCGGCGGCACCGGTCACGGCGCCCTGGCGGGTCTGCTTGCCAACGGTGGCGTTGACACGCTCATTTGCGGCGGTATCGGCGGCGGGGCCATCAATGCGCTCACCCAGGCCGGCATCACGGTCTATGCGGGCGCCCAGGGCAGCTGCGATGCCTGCGTCGAGGCCCTCATTGCCGGCAAGCTCGCTCAGACCGGCGAGGCCACGTGCGGCTGCCACGGCCATGACCACGAACATGGCGAGTCCTGCGGCTGCCACGGCCATCACGAGCACGAGGGCCACGAGGGCTGCGGCTGCCACTAACGGCACGGAACCGCGAGCTCGGGGCGCGACGCTGAACGCAACCCAACAATCAAAGCCAACAACAAAGGCCACCCGGTAGCTTCCGAGTGGCCTTTGCCATATCAAGCTGGAATTACAGCCCTATTTCTTATTGCGCATCTGCGCTTCCATCTGACGCAGCAAATCCATATCGGACTTAGGACCGCCCGTCCCAAGGCCGCCCATGCCGCCCAGACCCATGGCATCCAGACCGGGAATATTGGGCATGCGCATCTTTTTGCCCTTCTTACCCTTTTTGCCCTTCTTGCCACCGGCCTGCGCCTGATTGGCCATCGTGCGCATGCGGCCCATCATCTTGTTCATCTCGCCCCACTGCTTCATAAGGCTATTCACCTCGGTGGGGGTCACGCCGGCGCCCTTGGCGATACGGGCGCGACGCTGGCCGTTAATGATAGAGGGACGAAGGCGTTCCTCCTTGGTCATAGACATGATGATGGCCTCGTTCTTGTCGAAGATGCCCTCATCCAGGTTGCCGCCCATCTGGTTGAGCGCGCGCTGACCACCGGGGAGCATGCCCAGAATGCCCTTCATGCCGCCCATCTTCTTAACGGCCTTCATCTGGTCGAGCATGTCGTTCATGGTAAAGCCCTCGCGCAGCATACGCTCGGCAGCCTCGAGCTGCTCGGCGTCGGCCGCCTCCTGGGCCTTCTCGATAATACCGACGACGTCGCCCATGCCTAAAATGCGCTTGGCCATGCGGTCGGGGTAGAACGGCTCCAGCGAATCGGGCTTCTCGCCCATGCTCACGAACTTAATGGGCTTGCCGGTCACCTGGCGCACGGAAAGCGCGCCGCCGCCACGGGCGTCGCCATCGAGCTTGGAGATGATCACGCCGTCAAAATCGGTACGCTCGGCGAAGGTCGAGACGACGTTGACGATATCCTGACCGGTCATGGCATCGACGACCATCAGCACCTGATCGGGCTTGACGGCCTTCTTGATGTCCACGGCCTCCTGCATCATCTGCTCGTCGATCTGCAGACGACCGGCGGTATCGACGATGACCACGTCGCGCAGGTGGTCGACGGCCTCCTGGATGGCGCCCTTGGCGATGTCGACCGGATGCTCGCCGTCACCGCGGAAGACTGGCACGCCGATCTCTCCGCCGAGCGTGGCCAGCTGGTCGGCAGCGGCGGGACGGTAGACGTCGCACGCGGCGAGCAGCGGCGAGCGGCCCTGCTTCTTGAGCAGGTAGGCCAGCTTTACGGCAGCCGTGGTCTTACCGGAGCCCTGAAGGCCCACGAGCATGATGACATTGGGAATGCGGTTGCTAAAGACGAGCTTGCTCTCGGTGGAGCCGAGCATCTCGGTGAGCTCGTCGAGCACGATCTTGACGACGTTTTGCGCCGGCGACAGCGACTCCATGACCTCGGCGGTCATGCAGCGCTCCTTGGTCTTGGCGACGAACTCCTTGACGACCTTGAAGTTGACGTCGGCCTCGAGCAGCGCCATGCGAATGTCGCGCATGGCAGAAGTAATATCGGCCTCGGTCAGCTTACCCTTGCCACGCAGGCGGTCAAATGTGTCGTTGAGGCGATCGCTCAGAGAATCAAACACTAGTCACTCCTTAGTTGGACTCGCCCACCAGGGCGCGGCAGAAATCTTTGGCATTGAACTCCTGCAGGTCATCAACCTGCTCGCCCACGCCCACGCGCAGGATCGGGAGCTTGAGCTTCTCGGCCACAGCCATGGCGATGCCACCCTTAGCCGTGCCGTCGAGCTTAGTCATGATAATACCGTCCAGGCCCAGCGCCTCGTTAAACTCGAGCGCCTGGTTCAGACCGTTTTGGCCTGTTGCGGCATCGATTACGAGGACGACCGAGACGGGCATGGGGCCGGCGGCCATATTGGCGGCGCGCTTACGCGTCACGTTGACCACCTTGGCAAGCTCGCGCATGAGCTCGGGGCTCGTGTGCAGACGGCCGGCGGTATCGATAAGCACCAGGTCGCTGCCGCGCTTGTCGGCCTCGTCGAGCACGTCGTAGCAAACGCTTGCCGGGTCGGAGCCGCGGTCGCGCTTGATGACGGGGACACCGGCGCGCTGGCCCCACACATCGAGCTGCTCGATGGCGGCGGCGCGGAAGGTATCGGCCGAACCGATCACGACATTCTTGCCGCGGGCAGCCATGGCGCTCGCGATCTTGCCGACCGTCGTGGTCTTGCCGGCACCGTTAATACCCACAAACAGCACGCAGCTCGGCGTGTCGGCGAACGGATCGCGCTCGGCGGGCACAAAATGTTGCTCGAGCTGCTCGGCCAGGGCGCGACGGAGTTGCGGGGCGGTCTTGAGGTTCTTCTTGGCCGCGGCATCGCGCAGGTCATCGGACACCTTGATCGCGACCTCGGCACCCATGTCACCCATGACGAGGGTGTCCTCTAGGTCCTCCCAAAAATCCTCATCGACCTCGCCGCCAAAGTAAAAGACCTCGTTGAGGGCCTCGCGGCTGCGCTCAAGTCCGCGCGAGAGAGCATCGAAGAATCCCATTATGCATTCACGACCTTTCCGGTTTCGCGATCGAGTTTTTGCGAGACGACGCGACTGACGCCGTCGGCTTGCATCGAGACGCCGTAGAGGACGTCAGCGTCCTCCATAGTACGGCGCTGATGCGAGATAACCAAGAGCTGCGTATCGGAACGCAGCACGTCGAGCGCGCCGATGAGCTTGGACAGGTTGGCGTCGTCGAGTGCCGCCTCGACCTCGTCCAGCACATAGAACGGCACCGTTCGCGTGCGATACACGGCAAAGAGCAGGGCAAGCGCCGTCAGGCTCTTCTCGCCGCCCGACATGAGCATCATCTTGGTGATGCGCTTGCCACGCGGCTGCGCCACGACCTCGATGCCCGTCTCGGCCGGATGCTCGGGGTCGGTCATCTCCAGATGTGCCTGGCCGCCCGGGAACAGCATGGCGAAGATCTCGCGGAAGTTCGCATCGACCTTCTCAAAGGTTACCAGGAAGGCTTTGCGCATCTTGCGATCGATGGCCACGGTGATCTTGGTGAGCGCCTTACGCGCGCTCTCCAGATCGGCCAGCTGCTCCTCGATATAATCGGCACGGCGCTTGAGCTGCTCGTACTCCTCCATGGCAACCTGGTTCACAGGGCCCAGGTTGTTGATCTGGCGCACGAGCTGGTTGAGCTCGCGCTCGGCGGCGTCGCGATCGGTGGGCGCAGGAAGCATGAGCGCTTCCTCGAGCACCGTGGTGCCATCGGCGGTAATGGCCTTGATGGCCGCCTCTACCTGAACCTCGAGCTTGCCGCGTGCGACCTTGAACTCGTTTTGCGTCGCCGTGGCGGCATCGACCCGCTCCTTGGCACGGGAGACCTCGGCCTTGGCGTCCTCGATGGTCTTCTTGAGCGAGGCCGAGTCCGCCTCCTCGAGCGAAGCCTGGTCACGCAGACGCGCAGCCCAATCCGATGCGCGATCCAGCAGGGCCGAATAGCGCTCGTGCATCGGATCGACGCGCAGGCGCAGCAGCTCGAGCGAGCGCGAGGCCTGGCGTGTTCCGCGGATACGGCGGTCGATGCCCTCCAGGCGATGCTCCAGGTCGGGCACGCGGCCCTTCAGAGAACGAACACGCTCGCTCGTCTGTGCCAGGCGGACTTTGGCATCGGCGAGCTTGCCGGCCGCCTCGGAATCGTCACGGCGCACGCGATCGAGCTCGTCGTTGGCTTCGGCAATCTGGAGACCCAGGTCGCTTGCCTGCGCACGGGCCTCGTCGCGCGAACGGGTGAGCTCGTCAACGCGCGGGCGCGCAGCGCGAACGGCCTCGGCGGCCTGTTCGCGGCGCTTGGAGATGCGCACGCGCTCAACCTCGGCATTGTTGGCGCTTTGCTCCAGGCGGCCGATCTCGGAGAGCAGCGAGCGGCGCTCGCCCTCAAGACGGGCGATCTCACCGGCGGCATCGCCCTCGGCGGCACGCGCCTCCTCGACGGCCGCATTGGCCTCGACGACCCGATCCGACACATGCTCAAACACGGCAGCAAGATCGGGCTCCAGGCCCTCCAGCTCACGAATTCGACGCTTGCGCTCCAGGGCACCCGAAGCCTCGCCGGCATCGAGCCCCACGCGCACCAGGCCGCCACAGCTCACGCGGGCGCCATCGGGCGTCACATAGGTCACGCCGTCAACGACTGGTGCCGCCAGCGCGGCAGCCAAGTCATCGACCACGTAATAGCCGCCGAGCAGGGCCTCGACAACCGAGCCATACCCGGAACGCACGGACAGACGGTCGACCAAACGAGAACCGGCAGCGCCCTCGGCGGCAGCAGAGCCGCTCACGCCGCGCGCCATCAGCAGCGCCTCGCCCGAGGCCTTCTTTTGGTCCAGAGCCGCACGACCGGCACGCTCAAGCGTGGAGGCGTCATCAAACAGCAGGGCATCGATATCGCCAGCAAGCAGCTGCTCGACCAGACCCTCGAGCTCACGAGGGGCCTCGAGCACATCGCCCAGACGACCCGAGACATCATCGCCCAACGCGCCCATCAGACGGCTCACCAACGGCGAGCTGTCAGCCATGCGGGCATCGAGCTTCTTTTGGCTCGCGAGCTCAGAGCGAACCTCGGACAGTTTATTGCGCGCCTCGCTCTCGCGATTACGCAGGTCCTTCAACGCCGCACGGGCGACCTCGGTGGCCTCACGCGCATCGACCTGGGCTTGGCGAGCCTGATCGAGCGCACCTTCGAGCTCCTCAGCGCGGTCGCGACGGCTCTCGAGCGAGGCCGTGACCTCCTCGAGCTGCTCGTCGATCTGCTCCAGGCGCGAGGCGTACATGTTGTCCTCGACCTCGGCGTTGCTCAGCGAGTCCTTCACCTTGGCAAGCTCGAGCGCGGCGTTATCGGCCGCACGCTGCACATCGCGCTGCTCGCGCGTAAGCTGCGAAATCTGATTGTCGAGCGCAACGCGACGCTCGTGGAGCTGGGCGGCGGCAGGACCGGCGGCGTCAACGTCGTCCTGGGCCTGCATGTGCGCACCGGTAACTTCCTCAAGCTGGGCACGCGCATCCTCGAGCTCCTCGACCACGCGACGACGCTGATGTTCGGAGCTCGAAATCTGGCCGCGCATGTCGGACAGGCGCGACACCATGTTGTGGCCTTTTTCCTCGAGCAGGCGCATATCGGAGTTAATGCGGCCGACCACGTCTTGCATATGGCGGCGCTGCTCGCCCAGATCGCCCACAAAAAGGCCCTTTTCCTCGAGCATGACCTGGAGCTTCTCGAGCTCGCGCTCCTTTTCGCCCAGGCGGTACTGCGCAAGCTCAAGCTCGGCAGCGCCCTCCTTGGAGCGGCTCTCCAGGTCGTTCCACTGCGACTGCAGCGAACGAAGCTCGTCGACGGCCAGCATCTGCGTAAGCTCATTCGCGCGCGAGGACAGCTCTTTGTACTTGCGCGCGCGGTCGACCTGACGCTCCAGCGGCCGCAGCTGACGAGCGATCTCCTTATTGATGTCGCGGGCACGGGTCAGGTGCTCGTCCATCGATTTAATCTTTTTGAGCGCACGCTCCTTGCGGCGCTTGTGCTTGGAGATGCCGGCAGCCTCCTCGATCAGGGCGCGGCGCTCCTCGGGGCGGCTCTGCAAAATGGCGTCGAGCTTGCCCTGGCTGATGATGGAATGCGTATCCTTGCCCAGGCCCGAATCGTGCAGGATGTCCTGAATGTCCATCAGGCGGCACAGGCTCGAGTTGATGAGGTACTCGCTTTCGCCCGAGCGGTACATGCGACGGGTAATGGCGACCTCGTCAAAGTCGACGGGCAGCATATGGTCCGAGTTATCGAGCACCAGCGTGACCTCGGCGACGCCCACCGGCTTGCGCGCCGACGAACCCGAGAAGATGACGTCCTCCATGGCCTGGCCGCGCAGCTGCTTGGCACTCTGCTCGCCCAGGACCCACAGAATCGAGTCGGAGATGTTCGATTTTCCCGAGCCGTTGGGACCGACGATGACGGTCAGGCCCGGCTCAAATGACATATGGGCGCGGTCGGCAAACGACTTGAACCCTTTGAGCGTGAGGGACTTGAGATACACGGTTCCTCGCTTAAACAGGCTTCTTGTTAAGAATCACGCCGTTGGTGGTGTAGCCCATGCGGTCGAGCGCCTCGAGTGCAGCGGCCCCCTCGGCCTCCTTCTTGGAGGAACCGGTGCCGCGGCCCTGGCGAATACCGTCGATGAGCACCACAGCGGTAAAGGTGGGCGCATGTGCGGGGCCCTCGGAGCCGACCAGCTTATACGCGGGAGGCTCGTGGCCGTCTGCCTGCACGCACTCCTGCAAGAACGACTTGGGGTTCGCGGGGTGCTCGGCACGCTCGGTGGCCAGGTGCGGCTTAAGCGTACGGTGGATGAACTCCGCCGCCGCATCCCAACCGGCATCCAGATACAACGCGCCCACAAGCGACTCGTAAACGTTCTCAAGCGCCGAGTGCAGGCCGCGCGCGCCGGTACCAGTCTCGGAGGCGCCAAAGATGATGATGTCGTCGATACCCAGCTCGTGCGACACCTCGGACAGCGTGGCGCCCGAGACAAGGGACACCTTCAGGCGTGTGAGCTTGCCCTCGTCAAACTCGGGATAGGACTCAAAGAGCGAGCGGGCCACCACGGCGCCCAAAATGGAATCGCCCAAAAATTCAAGGCGCTCATAGCTGGCAGAGACCGGCAGGCCCTCGACGGCCGAGGGATGCGTGAGCGCCGCGCGCAGCAGCACCTTGTTATTGAACTCATGGCCCAGAATCTCCTGGGCGCGCGTGAGTCGTTCAGACAAAGCCAAGACTTAGGCCTCCTTGGCGTTTTCGATCGCGTCGACGGCGTCGGCGACAGAGTTGAGCGACAGCAGGGTCTCGTCATCGATTTCGAGGTCGAACTCGTCCTCAATGGCCGTCACCAGCTGCAGACGCTCGAGCGAATCGGCATCGAGATCGTCAAAAGTGGTCTCGTCGCTAATGTCGGCGACATCGACGCCCAGCACGTCAGCGGCGATTTCGGCGATCTTATCGAAGATTTCGGAGCGGTCCATAGCGCTTCCTCTCGTATGTCATGGAACACAACACAACACGGCAATCGGAGCCGCGTTGCAATACGGCTCCGATTCTACCCTACACGGTACAGGTTGAGCCACGTAACGGGGCTCTTACAAAACGATACCGTCCATGGAATTGGCAACGTCCTGGACAAGCCCGGCACGTACGGCCTGGGCCGCGGCAAGCGTACCGTTCTTGACGGCCTCGACCGACGTGGCGCCGTGGCCGATCAACACGACACCGCGCAGGCCCAGCAGAATCGCGCCGCCCTTGGCGTCGCCCGAAAGCTTGGCCTTAATCTCGCGCATCTGCTTTTTGATGAGCAGCGCGGCGATCTTGGTGCCGAGCGAGGACATAAAGGCACCCTTGAGCTCCTGCAGCAAAAACTTGGCAGCGCCCTCGGTGGCCTTGAGCGCGATGTTGCCCGACATGCCGTCGGCGACCACGACGTCAAAATTGCCCGACGTAAGGTCGGTGCCCTCACAGTTGCCCACAAAGCCGGGAACCGCGGTCTTCATGGCCGGGAAGCACGACTTGGTAAAGTTGGAGCCCTTCTCGTCCTCGGTGCCGTTGGCAAGCAGGCCCACGCGAGGATGCTCGATACCCAAAACCACGCGGGCATAGGCAGCACCCATCTGGGCGAAGCGCACCATATCGTCCACCGTGACATCGGGATTGGCGCCCATATCGCACAGCACCGTCAGGCCACCGGCACGATTGGGGAGTGCGTTGGTCAAGCACGGACGGACCGGCTGCTTCTTGCCCTCTGCCAAATACCTAAACGGCGTGACGTAGGCCGTGGCGGCAGCGGTCATAGCACCGGTCGAGCCGGCCGAGAAAAACGCGTCCGCATTGCCCTTCTTAATGGCACGGCATGCAAGCACGATCGAGGACTTGCGCTTAGTCATCACGGCGCGGATGGGATCGTCCTCCATGCTGATGACATCGGGGGCCTCCAGAGCCTCCACGCGGGCATGCGCTGCGGCAAAGGGGTTGACGATTTCGGCGGGACCGACGGCCAAGACCTCGATCTCGGGATCTGCCGCAAGCGCAGCCTCGATACCATCGAGAACAACCTGAGGCTTCTCGTCTCCGCCCACAACGTCTACACAAACGCGAACGTTACTCATTTCATATGCTCCTTATACAAAAATGGCCGACTCATTGAGCCGGCCATTGTGGTTCCAGTTGGAACGGCATCGTATCCAGAGTATACAGTTACTCGGTAACGATAACCTCGCGGTCCTTGTAGAAACCGCAGCTGGGGCACACGTGGTGCGGGAGCTTAACAGCGCCGCAACGGGGGCACGTGGACTGAGCCGCAGCCGAGATCTTCATGTTGGCGGAACGACGGGTATGGGTGCGAATACGACCCTGCTTTTGTTTAGGTACGGGCATAGTGACCTTCCTTATGAACTATCCAGTGTGGCGATTACGCGCAAGTAGCGATACTACCACAGTTTTACTCGTCAAGCTTGAGATTCTTCAATGCTGCAAATGGATTTTCCGTGGCAGCGGCCCATTCGGCCTCCGCCTTGGCGGCGCAATCGCATTGCTCGACGTTGAGATTGATGCCGCAGGTGGGGCAAAGGCCGCGGCAATCGGGCTTGCACAGGACAACGAACGGCGTGTCCATGACGACCGCGTCGTTGATGGGCTCGCCCAGATCGACAATGCGATCCTCGCCCAGCAACTCGTAGCCGTCTTCGTAGGCCTCGGGGTCCTCGGGCTCGTTAAAGAGGTAGAACTCCTCGATCTCGCCTGCGATATCAAACGATGCGGGCTCCAGGCAGCGATCGCACTCGCCGGTGGCGTGAGCGCGGACCATGCCCGAAAGCAGAACACCGGTACCGGCGTTGGTAAAGACCACGTCGTAGGAAATGCCGTCCTGCAGCTGGTACTCCTTCTCGCCCACCGTGTAAGTGGCGACATCGACCTTGCCGGTCAGCGGATAAGAGTCTCCGGGAAACTCGAGCTGCTCGGAAAGATCGACGGTTACGCTCGGGAACTCAGCCATTACCACTGACCGTTCTGCTGAGCGGCGCCCTCGTTGAGCTGCTGGCGGCAACGAGTGACGGTGCCGGTCAGACTCTTAAGGTTCTCCTCGAGGTGCGTAAAGACCTGCTCGGCGTAATCCTCGGCGGCATAACGCGTCTCGCGCTCGTACTGCTGGGCACGGTCGCGGATGTCGTCGGCCTGCTGCTGGGCTAAGCGGACGATTTCCTGCTCACCGGCAATGGTGAGCGCCTGCTGCTGAGCATCGGCAATGATGGAATCGGCCTGGGCGGCGGCGGAGGCCATAAGCTCCTCGCGCTCTTTGAGGATACGGCGGGACTTCTGCCACTCCTCGGGATAGCTCATGCGGATCTCATCGAGGATGTTAAAGAAGACGTCGGCGTCGATAACCTTCATCTGGGCGTTCTTGCCGAACGGCGTCTTAGCCTCTTCGATGAGCCCCTCGAGCTCGTCGACAAGACTCACGATCCTGTCGCCAGGAAAATTCTCGCCCGGCATCCGGTCTCCTTTCATAGGTAACATATCATCGTGTTAGTTTACCACATGCCACCAGGCAATAAAAAACGTCACGAAAAGCGATGTTTGAGCGCTTCGACCACGTTGGGCGGCACAAACGTCGACACGTCGCTGCCAAGCGACGCGATCTGGCGCACCACCGAACTCGAGATATAGCCGTACTGCGGAGCACTCATGACAAAGATGGACTCCAGCTCGCTATCCAGGCGATAGTTGAGGTCGGCCTGCTGCAACTCGTACTCAAAGTCGGTCATGGCGCGCAGACCCTTAACGACGGCACCCGCCCCCTGTTCACGTGCAAAGTCGACCAGCAGGCCGGTGAAGGGCAGTACCTCGACGCCGTCCAAATCACCGAGGGCCTCGCGGGCCAGCGCCACGCGCTCGTCGAGCATAAAGGTGGTACCCACGCCGTTTTTACCCTGCGATTCGGCCACGGCGACGATCACGCTGGGAAAGATACGGCGAGCTCGGCGGATCACGTCAATGTGGCCAAAGGTGATGGGATCGAAGGTGCCCGGGACGATTACGCGGTTGATGGTGTCATTCATGGGTGTCCTCCGAAGGCACATCCTCGTCATTTTCGTTCTCGTCAGCATGTCCGTTCTCGTCCTCGGCGGCCCAGCGCAGCAAGTCAACCGAGGTAATGCCGTAGCGCTTCTCTCGCACGGTCTCAAAACCAGCCGGATGAGCGCCCGCATCGGATGTGGCATGCTCAAACAGGGCAAAGGCCCCGGGCGTCAACAGTCCCTGCTGGGAAAGATTCTGCAGCAGCTCTTCGACCGGCTCGGCGCCATACGCATAGGGCGGATCGAGCAGGACCAGATCGAAGGGGCCGCCGGGCACACGGCCGCGCGAGGCACTTGCCAGCACATCGCCGGTAACGACACGCCAGCGCGAGCGGTCGCGGCACAGCGACTCGATATTCTTGGTGATCAGACGGGCGGCATTGCGATCGATCTCGAACGTGGTGAGCGAGCGGGCGCCACGCGAGAGCATCTCGATTCCCAGGGCACCGGAGCCGCCAAAGGCATCCAGCACGCGGACCTCGTCCAAATCGAAATCGAACGCTGACATGACCATGGATGCACATGCCTCGCGCACGCGATCGGTCGTGGGACGGGTGACATCGCGCCCACGCGGCTCTTCGATCTTGCGGCCGCGCCATTCACCGCCAATGATTCTCATCCTCCGCTGACCTCCTTAAAGATATGTCGATAGCGCGTGGCGACCGCGTCACGCAAGGGACGCGTCGCCACGGAGTCAAGGTTGCAAGCATACCGCAAGAGCTCGACCGCGTCCAAATGGGCCCACTCGATCAATTCCTCGTCGGTATCGAGGTCAACAAAGCGCAAGGTCACGCCGCCATGCTGGCGGTAACCCAGGATTTCGCCCTCGTGGCGCAGGCGCAGGTCCATCTGGGCGAGCGTAAAGCCGTCCGAAGTCTTTTCGAGCGACTGGAGGCGGTCTTGTGCCGCCGAGGCGCCGCCATTGCCCTTGGAGTGCGTCATGACCAGGCAGGTGCCCGACACGCTGCCGCGGCCCACGCGACCGCGCAGCTGGTGCAGGGCCGCCAAGCCAAAGCGCTCACCGTTCTCGATGACCATGACGGTGGCGTTGGGCACATCGACACCCACCTCAACCACTGTGGTCGACACGAGCACGTCGATCTCGCCGTGCTTGAAGGCATCGATCACGCGGTCCTTCTCCCCCGCCGGCATACGGCCGTGAAGGCGCTCAATGGTAAGTCCCGGCAGGGCCAGACGCAGTCGTTCGAGCTCGGTTGCCGTATCGTGCAGCGGTACAGGCACGGTCACGCGGCCCTCGTCGTCGCGGGCGATACCGGGTACGTCTTCCAGCTCATCGGCCGAGTCACTCGGCTCCACAAGCGGGCAGATCACGTAAGCCTGCTGGCCCTTTTCATACGCCTCGCGGATGGCACCGTAGGCCAAATCGCGGCTCGACTCGGTGAGCACGCGCGTCGTAACGCCCGTCCCCGGAACAGGTCGATGGCGGATGATGCTCGTATCCAGGTCGCCGTAGACCGAGAGCGCCAACGTGCGCGGGATCGGCGTGGCCGTCATAACGAGAAGGTCGGCACCCGGGCCCTTGGCACGCAGAGCATTGCGCTGGCCCACACCAAAGCGGTGCTGCTCGTCGATGACGACAAGCGACAGATGCTTAAACGCCACGTTGTCCGAAAGGACCGCGTGGGTTCCAAAGAGGACGTCGAGCTCGCCCGATTCCAGCTGCGCATGGATCTGCTCGCGCTCGGCCGCCGGCGTGGCACCCGTCAGGAGCGCCCAAGACATGCCAGCCTGGGAGAGCAAGGGGCCGGTCTTATCGGCATATTGGCGCGCCAGCACGCCCGTAGGCGCCATAACGCAGGACTGGGTGCCCGAATCGGCCGCGACAGCCAGAGCGCAGGCGGCGACGGCCGTCTTGCCGGTACCGACGTCGCCCAGTAGCAGGCGGTTCATCACGCGCCCGCCATCGCACATATCGTGCAGGATGTCTTGGAACGCGGCCTCCTGCTCGTCGCTCAGCGAAAACGGCAGGGCTTCCCTGAGCGTCGCCAGGTGCTCACCCGCGGCGTGGGCGTAGGGAGCGACTTCGACCAAGCCGCCGTCGTTGCGCAGGCGCAACGCCAGCTGAAGGTAGAGGCACTCCTCGTAGGCAAGCCGTGCGCGCGCGATATCGCGCTCGGCCATACTCGATGGAAAATGAATTGAGCGCAGCGCACGGGCATTGCTCATCAGGCGGCGCTTGACGCGCAAGCGTGCGGGAATCGGGTCGAAGGGATTGCCGACAACCTCAAGCGCACCGCTAACGATGCGGCGCATCCACGCCTGGCTCACGCCATCGCTCACGTAATGGACCGGCAGAATGGTGCCCGCGGCACGCCCACCCTCGAGCTTTTCGAAATGCGGAGAGGCCATCTGCTTAAAGCCGTAGGCAAACTCGACCTTACCCATCACGGCCAGGCGGTCTCCCTGCTTAAACTGCTGGGCAATCCATGGCTGACGGAAAAAGGCGACTTGCAGCACGCCCGTCTCGTCCACCAGCGAGACCTCGGTCACCTGCATACGCGGGCGAGGCTGCTTTTGAACGATGCGATCGACCGTGGCGACTATCGTGCAAACGGTACCGATGGGCGCCATCTCGATAGACCAGGAGCGCGTGAAGTCGAGATATCGATGAGGGATATGGAGAAGGAGGTCCCCCACCGTCCGAATTCCCAGACGGCGAAGGGCCTCCTCACGTTTACCCGAAACATATTTGAGTCGCGCGATATCCTCGTCGAGCGCATTGCTCTGGGCAAAGCGCTCCGAGACGCGCGGCACGGAGCACAGCTCGGACATGGGCAGATGCCTACTCGATCGAAAAGATCACAGGATAGAGCGGCTGCTCGCCACGATGGGCATCGATCTCCAAGTCGGGCTGAGCCTCCTCGATGGCGTCGACGATCTCCTGGAAGGCCTCATCGGACAGCTCCTCGCCGGCCAGAATCGTCAGCGCGTCGCCCTCCTCTTCCTCCTGCATGCGGTTGATGCAGTCGAGCGTGACCTGCTTCACATCGGAGCCGACCACGTCGATGGAGCCGGCAATGATACCCATGACATCACCGGAGTGAATCGGAGAGCCATCAGAGGCGCTGGAATCGCGCACGGCACGGGTGACCTCGCCATCGCGAACCTCGCTGATGGCGTCGACCATGGCGGCAACGGCGTCCTCGAGCTCGGATTCGGGCAGGACCGCAAACAACGCGGAGAAGGCCTGCGGGACGGTCTTGGTGGGAACGACGGCGACCTTCTTGTCGGTGCAGGCAGAAGCTGCGGCCTCGGCAGCCATGCGGATGTTGCCGTTATTGGGCAGGATGATGACCGAGGTCGCGTTGACCTGGTCGACGGCGCCCAGCAGGTCGGCGGTCGAGGGGTTCATGGTCTGGCCACCCGAGACGATCACGTCAACGCCAAGGGACTTAAGGATGTCGGCCTCACCCGAACCGGCGGCAACGGCGACAAAGCCCAACGCCTTGGCGGGCTCGGCAGCCTTCTCCTGGTCCTCGTGAATCTTGGCAGTACGGTCATGGGCCTCCATCTCCATGTTGTGGATAAAGACCTCGTAGATCTGACCGAGCTGCAGCATGTGCTCGAGCACCAGGTTGGGGGTGTTGGAGTGCACGTGAATCTTGTAGTCGGGGTAGGCACCCACGAGCAGCTCGCAGTCGCCCATGGAACCCAGGAACTTAAGGCACTCATCCTCATCAAAGGGAGCGTCGGCCTTAAAGAGGAACTCGTTGCAGTAGCGGAACTCCGAGCCCTCCCAGTCGTCGTTAGCCTCGATCTCAACGCGACCGAGGGCCGCGTCACGGGCAGAGCCAGCGGAATCAAACGTGGCGGAAAAATCCTCGACAACGGTGCTGCGGCCAAGCGCGGCGGCGACAAAGTTCTCAAGGAAGATGGCAAAGCCAAAGGCGCCGGAGTCGACCACGCCGTTCTCCTTCAGAACGGGAAGCAGGTCAGGCGTACGGGCGACGGACTGGTAGGCCTCGACGACGATGGCATCGAGCGCGTCCTCGGCCGAGAACTTCTTCTTTTCGCACTCGTCGGCCTTGGTCGAGACATCGCGCAGCACCGTGAGGATCGTGCCCTCGATGGGCTTGCGGACGGCCTGGAAAGCAACCTTGACGGCGCGACGGAACGCATAGGCGATGTTGGCGGACGTGATGGGCTCATCGACAGAGACGAGACCCTCGGCAACACCGCGCAGGATCTGCGAGGTGATGACGCCGGAGTTGCCGCGGGCACCCATCAGGGAGCCGTGGGTGATGGCGCCGGCGATGGCCTCCATGTCGGCATCGGCGGGAAGGGCGGAAAGCTCCTTAGTCACCGAAGCGAGCGTAAGCGACATGTTGGTGCCGGTGTCGCCGTCGGGTACGGGGAAGACATTGAGCTTGTTGATCTCCTCGGCCTTGTCGGAAACGGCAGCCGCAGCGATCGGAAAACAGGTGCGAATGGTCTTTGCAATCATGGGTATTTGAATCTCCGTTTTCGGACGCTAGTTCAGACGGCTCTTGAGCGCGTCGATGTGGATGCCGATCTTAAGGCTGGCGGGATCGATCTGGGCGATCTCCTGCAGGGTGAAGGCAACGGAGCTCGAAAGATTGTGGCAGACGGACTTCATGTTGACGCCGTTCTCGAGCACGACGTGAAGATCGACCGTAAGGCCGTTCTCGTCGGCGGAGACAAGCACGCCCTTGCGGAGGCGCTGACCGGCAAGCAGGCGCACGCTCTCGGCGCCCTGGAGCTGTTCAGCCATACCGACGACGCCATAGCACGTCATCGCGGCATAACCGGCAATATCGGCAATAACGTCGTTCGAGACGCTCAGGCTGCCGTTAATGGTCTCAGACACAAGAATCTCCTTATCTGGTGCTCACGGCACCATCTCGTGGGAGCAATCATTGCAATATTCTACAACGACCGCGCCATGTTGAGGTGGTGGGTCACGGGATTACATCCTCGACACGAAATGTTGATATGGCAACGTTCTCGCCAGGCGATCGCGGCATGAAAAAACCCGCCGCATAAGCGACGGGTTTTACAACCTGGCTCCCCGGGTAGGACTCGAACCTACAACAGCGCGGTTAACAGCCGCGTGCTCTACCATTGAGCTACCGAGGAATTTAAAGCCCAACGGAATGGGCTGAAAAATCTGGCTCCCCGGGTAGGACTCGAACCTACAACAGCGCGGTTAACAGCCGCGTGCTCTACCATTGAGCTACCGAGGAATAGGTGCGTGCTCTCAAGCAACGAAGTTTATTATACGGACGAATCAGCTTAGGGCAAGAACTTTTTTGAGAATTTTTCCGACTAGTCATTGGGGACGTCCCCAATGACTACATGAAAGCGCCCCCAAGCGGATGTACTTGAGGGCGCTTCTTGCTTGACTAGCTTTCGATATAATCCTTCAGCTTGCTGGAGCGGCTGGGATGGCGGAGCTTGGCCAGGGTCTTGGACTCGATCTGGCGGATGCGCTCGCGCGTGACGCCAAACTCGCGGCCGACTTCCTCGAGCGTACGGGGATGTCCGTCGACAAGGCCAAAGCGCAGCTCGATAACCTTGCGCTCACGATCGGCAAGGGAGTCGAGCACCTGGGTGAGCTGTTCCTGCAGCATGGAGAAGCTGGCGGCATCGGGCGGAACGATAGCCTGGGAGTCCTCGATGAAGTCGCCCAGCTGAGAATCCTCCTCCTCGCCGATGGGGGTCTCGAGCGACACGGGCTCCTGCGAAATCTTCTGGATCTCGCGGACGCGGTCGGCACTCATGTCCATCTCGGCACCGATCTCCTCGGGGGTCGGGTCGCGACCCAGGTCCTGGAGAAGCTGGCGCTGCACGCGGACGAGTTTGTTGATGGTCTCGACCATGTGCACGGGAATACGGATGGTACGGGCCTGGTCGGCGATAGCACGCGTGATGGCCTGACGGATCCACCACGTGGCGTACGTGGAGAACTTAAAGCCCTTCTGGTAGTCGAACTTCTCGACGGCGCGGATCAGACCGAGGTTGCCCTCCTGGATCAGGTCCAGGAACAGCATGCCGCGACCAACGTAGCGCTTGGCGATGGAGACGACCAGGCGCAGGTTGGCGCTAATGAGCGCCTGCTTGGCCTCGAGACCGACGTTCTCGATACGGGTCAGGCGACGCATCTCGGCGCGGGTAAGCTCGATCTCGCCCGCCTCGGCGGCCTCGAGCTTCTCGGTGGCATCGAGACCAGCCTCGATCTTCATGGCCAGATCGACCTCTTCGGAGGCGGTCAGCAGGTCGACCTTGCCGATCTCCTTAAGGTACATACGAACCGGGTCGCCGGTCAGCATCACCGTGGAGGCATCGATGCCACGCACGCGCGAACGCGAACGGGACGTGCGCACGGTGCGCTTCTTCTTGTTCTTGGAAGAACCCATCTCGGCGTCGGCCTGACGGGCCATCTTAAGCTCGTGATCGTCGAGCGAGCCGGAATCGTGCTCGTCGTCATCGAAATCGTCGGTATCGCTATCGTTATCGTCATCGTCGACGTCCATGGGGGCGTCGTCGTTACCGCTCGCGGAGATAATCTGGATGCCGCTGTTGCGCAGCGCGGAATACACCGCGTTGAGCTGCTCGTCAGACACATCGATATCCTTCAGGGCGACCTGAATCTCGTCCTCGGTTACCGAAGTCCTGTTTGAGCCGTTGCCCATGAGCTTTGCAACGTAGGATTCCAGCCCAGTACCCGTGCTCTCACTCTTTTTTGGCACAGATTCTCCCTTCATAGTCCACAGGACTCATTACTTTAGCACACACATAGACGTCTATACCCAAAATTCAGACTGGATATAGGCGTAAATACGCTGGTTGACCACAACATCTAGGCTTGGTCGGCGCCCGTCGTGTCCAAACCGATCAAACGGAACGGGTCTGCCACGCCGCCGATCGACTTTTGGAGCTCGCGCTGGCGCTGAGAATCCTGCATCGCCTGCATCGTCAGCACACGGCGCGCCTCGTCGTCGAGCGACCGGTCCTGGCGTAGCTTGGCCTGTGCGGCACGCATACGACGTTTGATGGTGTAGAGCTCGAGGGTATCGAGCATAAACACGATGTTCGTCTCGGTGGGGTGCTTGCTCGTCGACGAAATGCGCCCGGCGCTGACAAGCGACGCCGCCTCGGGACACACCGCGCGCGCCGCATCCATGCACGCCGTGGGATCGGTGCCCGGCGGCGTCGCGAGCACGGCCCACGCGATGGACTCGTGGCGCGGATCCACCCACTCGATCGAGCAGATGCGGTCGGCATACGTGCGGAAGAGGTCGGGGTAGCTCGTGAGCATCGTCAGCAGCTCGCGCTCCCCCGCCAGAGACTTTCGTTCCAGGTCGGTCAGCACGATCGGCATCGTCGATGCCGCAGACACGTCCGTTGCATCGGCAACCGGCGCCGCGCCATCCAGCCCAACCGGCACATCGATCGGCGGCATATCGTCGACGACCTCGACCGGCGCGGCCCCGTAGGCCTCGAGCGGCACATAGTCGTACGGCTCTTCCTCGACCGGTGCGGACACCGGCGGCGTCGCTCCCGACGCCCAGGCACCGCGAGACGCCCCCCGCGAACCAGACGCCCGACCGCCCGCGCTGCCTGCGCGCTCGGCCTGCGCCCGCTGGCGCTCGTAGTTCTGCTCGCGACGACTCTCGGCATCCTCACGCTTGGCAACATCGCGAAACACGCGTCCCGAGCTCGAACGCACCGTCTCCAAGTCCAAACCCAACAAGTCGGCAATCTGGATAAAGTACGTATCGATCATATAGCTATCGCGCAGCGGATAGATAAGCGTCAGCGCATCCTCGAGCGCCTTGGCACGACCGCCCGGCGTGGTAATGTCACTCGACTCCTGCAGTGAGCGGTACACAAAGTCCATGAGGGGCTCGGCGGCATCGATGCGCGCCTGCAACGCCTCGCCACCATGCGCGGTGATGAACTCCATGGGGTCGTTGCCGTCGGGAAGCACCACGCAGCGCAGGTCCATCGAATCCTGCTCGATAAACTGAATCGCGCGGCGTGCAGCCTTTTGACCGGCGGCATCACCGTCGAACATATACACGATGCGCTTGGCAAAACGGGTGAGCGTCTTTACGTGATGTTCCGTCAGCGCCGTGCCCAGCGTGGCGACGACGTTTTTAATCCCCGCCTCCCAGCAGGCGATGCAGTCGGTATATCCCTCCACCACGATGGCGGTATCCTGCGCGACGATAAACTCCTTAGCCCAGTTAAAGCCGTAGAGGTTTCGCTTTTTATGGAACACGCTCGTCTCGGCGGTGTTGAGGTACTTAGGCTGTCCGTCGCCCATAATGCGCCCGCCAAAGGCGATGTTATGACCCTGTTCGTCAAAAATGGGAAACATCACGCGGTCGTAAAAACGGTCGGCAAGCTGCCCGCGCCCACGACTCACGGCCACGTTGGCGTCGATCATCTCCTGCGGGGTAAAGCCCGCCTGCGACAGATGCGACACCAGCGCGTTGCGACCCGGCGCAAAGCCCAAGCAGTAGCGGCGGCAGACGTCGCCGCCCATACCACGGCTGGCGAAGTACTCGCGCGGACGGCTGTCCTTACCGCGCATGAGCATGGTGTGGTAGAACTGGGCGGTCTCGGCGCACAGGTCATAGATGCGGGCGCGCTTGGTGCCGCGCTCGCGATAAGCGCCGGTATCGTGCAGCTCAATGCCGGCACGGTCGGCCAGGTAGCGAATTGACTCGGGAAAGCTCAGGTTCTCGCGCTTCATGATGTAGGTGAAGACGTCGCCGCCCTCGCCACAGCCAAAGCAGTGCCACACCTGCGTGGCTGGGATAATGTGAAACGACGGGGTCTTTTCGCCATGGAAGGGGCAGCAACCCCAAAACTCATGGCCGCGGGGCTTGAGCTCAACCGTTTCCTGCACGATGGCAACCAGATCGGACGCAGCGCGTACCTGGTCTTTCTCCTCATCGCTAATCACGGATGCTCACCCCCTGCTCACCCAAATGATGACGGATATCGTCAATATTACCCTCGACGGTCGCGATGAGCTCGTCCAGCGAATCGAACACACGCGACGGGCGCAGCCAACGCGTAAACGCCAACGACACCGAGGCGCCGTACAGGTCGCCCGCATACCCGATCAAGTTGGCCTCGAGATGCGCCGAGGCGGCATCGTCGGCATACGTCGGCGGCAGCCCCACGTTGACGGCAGCAGGCCATACGGTATCGTCGACCAGCACCAGGCCCTCGTAGACGCCATCGGCAGGCACCTGAATGCCCTCGGGCACCTGGATGTTTGCCGTGGGAAAACCCATGTCGGAACCCTGATGACGACCGCCGACAACAATACCTCGCAGCATGTACGGGCGACCGAGCAGCTCGGCGGCAAGCTCAACATGACCCTGGCACAGCTCCTGGCGAATCCGGGTGGCGCAGATTGTCTGTCCATCGACGCACAGTAGCTCGTGGCCATAGACGTCAACGCCGCGCTCGGCTCCCCATGCCTGCATCTCGGCAACGCCCGAGGCACCGCCGCGGCCCAACCTAAAGTCGCTACCCACGCGAATCGAGCGGATATCGACGACGCGCGACAGCAGCTTAAGAAAGCCCACGTGGTCGAGTGCCGCCACCGCGGGCGTAAAGGGAACGGCCACGACCGCATCGACCCCGGTGAGAGCCAGGGCATGCAGACGGTCAGCCGTCGTCATCAATTTTTGCGCGGGCGTAGGGCTCACCACGACATCCGGATCAGGATCGAAGGTGATCACGACCGCTTTGCAGCCGTGATCGTGCGCATCGCGAATAACCGCGTCGATCAGCTCTTGGTGCCCACGATGTACGCCATCGAACACGCCAATGGCAATAGACGCGGCACCCAAGAACTCGCATCCATCAAATGCATCGGCAGAAACGATGCGGGCCTCATCCGACTCGCCCGCGAAAAAGATACGCGCGAGCTCGTGGGAGGTCAGCATCATCGAACACCGCCGATCGCCTGCGGAAAGACGTGCTCCATAACAAAGTGACCGCCCTCGATACGGGCGAGCGCCTTGAGCCCGCCATCAAGCACCAGCGCAAACGGCGCCTTCGACGCATCGAAGCCCACAAGCGCGCGCTCGATAGGAATACGACGTCCGCACAGCAGATCATCGGCAAGATCGCCCGGCAAGTCGACGCGCGTGGCGCCCAGTGCCGCAATGGGATCCAAGGCAAAGCCGGCAGCGGACTCGGCAGAAAGTTCCTCGACCGCATGGCAGGCGCCGATGGAAACAACGCCGGAGGCCGTACGGCGCAGCGCGGAAATATGTGCCGCATTGTCGCAGGCACGACCCAGATCGCGAGCGAGCGCACGGATATAGGTGCCCTTGCTCACCGAAAACGCCACGGTCCAAACGCACGCATCACCCTCGCCGCTCACGGCAATCAGGTCGGCGGAATATACCTCGACCGGACGCGGGGGCAACTCAACGGCATTGCCCTCGCGCGCAGACTTATAGGCGCGCACGCCGTTGACAGAAATGGCCGAAAACGCCGGCGGCACCTGCATCTGCGGGCCCAACATGGCGCACAGGCGCTCGCGGGCATAGGCCGGATCGCGCAGGTCGGCGGCAATGGGCACCGTGCGGACGGCCTCGCCCTCCGCATCATCGGTATTGGTCTCGACGCCAAACGAGATGTCGGCGACGTAGCTTTTGGTATCGAGCGTGAGCATGCCCAGCAGACGCGTTGCCTGGCCCACGCCCACCACCATGACACCCGAGGCCATGGGGTCGAGCGTACCGGCATGGCCGACGCGTCGCTCATGGAGGGCGCGTCGGCACTGCGATACCACGTCGTGGGACGTACAGCCCACCGGCTTATCGACGGCGAGCAGCATATTAAGTTGAGAAGGTGTACGACGAGCCATGTACCATCCAAAAAGTTAGAGCTCGACGGTCACCGAAGCGGGATCCTCCCCTACCAGCTCGGCCAGCATGGGAAGTGCCGCGGTGAGCGTCTCGGAAATCGTTCCGGCGTTGGTAAAGCCGGCGGCAGCGTGGTGCCCACCTCCGCCAAAGTTGGCCGCAATCTCGGAAACATCAAGATCGCCCTTGGAGCGCAGGTTGCCGCGCACCTTGGTATCGCCCTCGATGCCCTTAAGGAACAGGCAGACCTCGACGCCCATCACCGCGCGCACCACATCGACCAGGCCGTCGCACTCGTCCGAGGTGACGCCGCATTCCTTAAGGTCGCTCTCGTACGCATAGCTATACGCGACGCGCCCGTGCGCAACCGTCTTGATGCGACCCATGACGATGGACTTAAGGTGCAGGAACTCGACACGCATGCTCTGATAGACCTCGAGCGCGACGCGCGCCGGATCGGCACCGTGCGCCACCAGACGCGAAGCAGCATGAAACGCTGCGGCGTCGGCGTTCTGATACTGAAAACGACCGGTGTCGGTGACCAGGCCACACAGCAGGCAGGTCGCGATGCTGTCGCTTGCGGTGATGCCGCAATCGGCCAAAAAGCGGTCGATAATCATGGCGCAAGCAGCGGCATTGACACACCTAAGGCTGACCTCGGCAAACTCCTCGCGCGCCGGGTGGTGGTCAAAGCACGCCACGTGGGCCGAACGACGCAACACCTCGGCGGAATTATTGAGGCGCTCGACGACCGGCACGTCTACCGAAATGAACAGGTCCGGGTTGCCGGTGTAGGTAGATGCCGGCACCAGCAGATCGGCGCCCTCCATAAAACGGTAGATGCGAGGAACGGGATCGTCGTCTGCCAGTAGCAGGGCGATGTCCTTGTCGGGGAACACCTTCATAAGCGAGAGGCCCAGGCCCAACACGGAGCCCAGGGCATCGCCGTCGGGAGAGGTGTGACCCGAGATCGCAATGGAGGACGCACCCTCGATGAGCTCGAGGATGCGTCGTTTAATATCTGCAGACTCGCACGAGGCGAGGTCGGCGGAATTAGTCATCTAAAGCTGCCTCCTGGGCGGCATCCTCTATGGGGTAGCCGTCCTCGTCCTTTTCGATCGCAAGCGTGGCGGGAACGTTTTCCAGCGCGCGCGTGATGCGCTCGGCCTCATCGGTCGAGCGATCGATGCGAAAATCGAGCTCGGGCGTGACGCGCCAATCGAGCGAGCGAGCCAACAGGCTGCGAATACGGCCCTTGGCGCTGGCAAGCGCCTCCATGACCTCATCGTAGCGGCTCGCATCGCACGACACGTACACGCGTGCGAACGAACGGTCCACCGCGACCTCGACCGCAGTCAGGGTGACCAGGTCGAGACGCGGATCGGAAACCTCAAAGAGCAGGATATAACCAAGCTTCTCGCGAAGCTGCTCGCCCAAACGGCGGGTTGCCTGCGTTTGCTTCATAGCGCTACCCCCTACTCGGTGCGGGCAACTTGGTCGATGCGGTAACCCTCGATCTGGTCGCCGGGCTTGATGTCCTGGAAGTTCTCCAGGCCAATGCCGCCCTCGGAACCGCTCTTGAGGCTCTTGGCCTCGTCCTTGTAGTGGCGCATCGAGGCAATCTTGCCGTTGAAGACCACAATGCCGTCACGCACCAGGCGCACGGAATCGGTCGCGGCGATCTCGCCCTCCTCGACGCGGACACCGGCGGCGATGCCGACTTTGGGCACCTTGAAGGTGTCCAGGACGGTCGCGGTACCCGTGGAGACCTCGACCTCGGTGGGCTTGAGCATGCCGATGCGGGCAGCGTCGAGCTCCTCGAGGCACTTGTAGATAACGTCGTAGCAACGAATCTCGACGCCCTCGCGCTCGGCGGCGGAGCGGGCCTTGCCGTCGGGACGCACGCCAAAGCCGATGATGATGGCGTTGGAGGCGTCGGCCAGGACGACGTCGGTCTCGTTGATAGCACCGACAGCGGAGTGGATCGTGTTGATGCGGACCTCGGACTGATCCATCTTGTCGAGCGAGTCCTGAAGGGCCTCGATGGAACCCTGGACGTCGGCCTTGATGATCAGGTTGAGCTCCTTGACCTCGGCGTCGGCGATGGTCTCGAAGAGGTTCTCGAGCGTGACGTGCTTCACGCGGCTCTGCTCCTCGATACGGGCCTTGAGCGAACGCTCATCGGCCAGGGCGCGAGCCTCGCGCTCGTCCTCGAACACGCGGAACTCGTCACCGGCGTTGGGCACGGACTGCAGGCCCAGGATCTCGACGGCGTCGGAGGGGCCGGCCTCGGTGACGGCGTTGCCCTTGGGATCGAGCATGGCGCGGACGCGGCCGTAGGTAAGACCGGCGACCAGCGTATCGCCCACGTGCAGGGTACCGCGGGTCACCAGCACGGTAGCGACCGAACCGCGGCCCTTGTCGAGCTTAGCCTCGAGGACGTTACCGGAGGCAAAGGTGTCGGGGTTGGCCTTGAGCTCGAGCACGTCGGCCTGGAGCAGCACGGTCTCGAGCAGGTCGTCGATACCGATCTTCTGCTTGGCCGAGATGTTGACGAACATGTTCTGTCCGCCCCACTCCTCGGGGATGATGCCGTACTCGGTGAGCTCCTGGCGCACGCGGTCGGGGTTAGCGCCCGGCTTATCGATCTTGTTGACGGCGACGACGATGGGTACGCCGGCGGCCTTGGCGTGGTTGATCGACTCGATGGTCTGAGGCATGACGCCGTCGTCGGCAGCCACGATCAGGATGACGATGTCGGTCACCTTGGCGCCGCGGGCACGCATGGCCGTAAAGGTGGCGTGGCCCGGGGTATCGATGAAGGTGATCTTGCGGTCGTTGATCATGACCTGCGAAGCGCCGATGGCCTGGGTAATGCCGCCCGCCTCGCCGGCAGCGACACCGGTGTGACGGATGGCGTCGAGCAAGCTCGTCTTGCCGTGGTCGACGTGACCCATGACGGTGACGACCGGGGCGCGGGGCTTAAGGTCGGCGGGATCGTCGTAGAACGAGAAGGTGTTCTCCTCCTCGGGGGTGATGATTTTGATCTGACGGCCCAGGTCGTCGGCAACGAGCTCGACGAGGTCGTCGGACATGGACTGCGTCATCGTGAGCGGCGTGCCCAGCAGGAACAGGCGCTTGATGATGTCGTTGGCCGGAACGTCGAGCGCCTCGGCAAGCTCCTGGACGGTAACGCCCTGGGAGACCTTGATGGCATCGAGCTCCTCGGGGTTCACGCCCTGGGCCAGCGCCTCCTCAATCTTGCGCTCCTCCTGGGCCTTAGCAGCCTCGCGCTCGCGCTTCTCCTTGCGCTTCTTGCGGCGACCGGTGGACTCGCGAGAGGCCTCCTCGACGGCGGCGCGGGCCTCCTCGAGCACCTTCTCGCGGCTGTACTCCTCGGCCTCACGCGCCATGCGGCTGTAGTGGTCCTCATCGTTGCCGTGACCGCCCTTGCGCTTCTTGCCCTTGCCCTGCTTATCGGGGTTGGGGAAGTCCATGCCGGCAGCGACGTTGTTGCTGGCGTTGGTGCGATGGCTGTGCGGACGGCTCTCGGAGGCGTTGCGCTCGGAGTTGCTGTCGGAGGCGTTGCGGTCGTTACGACGGCCACCGCGACGGTCGTTGTTGCCGCCACGACGGTTGCCGCGCTCGGAGGCGCGCTCGGCCTTGGCCTTCTCCTCGGCGTCCTTCTTCTCCTTGAGCACGGTCTCCTGTGCGGCGATCTGGTCGAGCAACGAACGGAAGCGCGAACCGGAGTCGGAAGCGGGGACGGCGCGGCGCTGGGCCTCGCGGGCAGCCTCCTCCTTCTCGCGGGCAAGGCGCTCCTGCTCGGCCTTCTTCTTGGCCTCGGCCTCGGCGCGGGCGGCCTCCTCGGCAGCCTGGGCGGCGGCGAACTGGCGGCGCTCCTCCTCGCGTGCCTTCTCGGCGGCGATGCGCTCACGCTCGGCCTCGGCAGCGCGCGCTGCCTCCTCGGCGGCGGCTGCCTCCTCCTCGGCCTGCTTGGCGGCCTCGACTTCCTTGGCGCGGGCCTCGATCACCGAGGCGAGCTGCTTGCGGACCATGGCGACGTAAGCGTCCTCCAGAGCGGAGGAAGCGGACTTAGCAGGAATCTTCATTTCGGCGAGATGACCCATCAGTTCCTTGGAGGTCATGCCGAACTCTTTGGCCAGGGTGGACACACGGACTTTTGCCATATGACTTCACCTACCCTTTCTGGCACCTTGGGTGCCTAGAGACTGAACGAGCGTGGGAGATGCGCCGGGACCTGCCCGGCGCGACCGCGCGCTAGATCAGGTCCTCCGCATCATCGAAGGCGTCGGTGTCGTGGACACCGCAGAAACGGGAGCCGGGGCGGGCCTGGTTGCGGCACTGAATGCCGTCCTCGGACACGTACTCGCAGCGACGGACGTCGTCGTCCTCGTCACCGATCAGGTCGGCGGCGGGCTCCTCGTGAACGGGGACGTTCTTGAGGATGTCGGCGGCAAGGGTCTCGGACTTGATGTCGATGTGCCAGCCGGTCAGGCGAGCGGCGAGGCGGGCGTTCTGGCCCTCCTTGCCGATTGCGAGCGAAAGCTGGTCGTCGGGCACGATGACGCCGGCGTAGGCCTTCTCCTCGTCGATGAGGACGCGGGTGACCTTGGCGGGCGACAGGGCGTTGGCGACGTAGACGGCCGGATCGGCATCCCACAGGATGACGTCGACGCGCTCGCCGCGGAGCTCGCCCACGACGGCGCGAACGCGGCTGCCCTTGGGGCCGACGCAGGCGCCCACGGGATCCAGGCGGTCGTCGAGCGAGTGGACGGCGACCTTGGAGCGCTGGCCGGGCTCGCGGGCAATCGACTTGATCTGGACGGTGCCCTCATAGATCTCGGGCACCTCCTGCTCAAACAGACGACGCATGAGCTCGGGGTGGGTGCGGGAGATGACGATCGGCGGACGGCTGTGCTCGCCGCGAACCGGCTGCAGGTTGGAGTTGGGGTCGCGGACGTCGATGATCACGGCCTTGATGTGCTGGTTGTGCAGATAGCGCTCGCCCATCGGACGCTCGTTGCGCTCGTTCTCGTAACGGCGCTGGTCAAAATGCGGCAGCTCGGCCTCGACGCCATCGCGGATCTTGACGATCGTGAAGTCGGGCGTGGACTGCAGCACGGTACCGCTGATGAGGTCACCGATACGGCCGGAGAACTCCTCGTAGATCTGCTCGCGGGCGGAGTTGCGCACGATGGCGTTGATCTCGGCCTTGGCGTGCTGGGCGGCGATGCGGCTCGTGTTCTTGGGGGTGACGTCGATCTCCTCGAACTCGGTGAAGTTGCCTTCCTCGTCCATGGAATCGTCAATCGGCTCCAGACGGTAGACGTAGATCTTGCCGGTGGTGCGGTCGATGGTCACCTTGGCGCCCCACTCAAGATGCAGGATCTCGGCATAGCTCTTGGCGAGCGACTGCTCCAGGCGGTCGATCAGGTAGAGCTGGTCGATGTGCCTCTCCTGGCAAAGCTCCATCAGGGCGGACATCATGTCGGATGCTGCCATGTTAGTTTCCTTCCTTCGCGGGCTTGAAGTCGTAGGTGGGCTTCAACTTGCACTTTTTAACATCACAGAAATCGAGGGTGACGAACTCGCCGTCCTCGAGCCCGAGGGTCACGTTCGTCTCGGTCGCGGCGGCAATCTTGCCGGAGTACTTGCGACGGCCCTCGGTGGCGGTGGAGGTGAGCTCGCAGTCCTCGCCCACAAAGCGGGCAAAGTCGCGCGGACGGCGCAGCGGGCGCGCCATACCCGGGCTCGACACCTCGAGCGTATAGCTCGAAGAAATGGGGTCGAGCTCCTCGATTACGTCGCCGACCCACTTGGTATTGGCCGTGACGTCGTTGAGCGACAGGCTCTGACCCTCGGCACCCTCGATACGCACACGCACGCAGGGGGCCTTGGTGGCGCCCACGAGCTCAACGTCGACAATATCGACATCGTGCTGGGGAGCGACGGCCTCGAGCGCGTCGATGATCGCCTGCTCGGTCTTGGTCTTGACCATTGCGGCACCTCCATCCATACAAAAAAGAAGCGGGGCCGAAACCCCACTTCTTTCAATTTCAACTTCATTTGCAAGCAAACTATACCAATACCTGCGAAAACGTGCAAGCGTCAAAGAAATTCGCAGGTCAGCGCGCCCACAGCTTCTCCACAAGAATAGAACAATTTGGCGAGGAATCCTGCGCGGCGCCCACCCAAAAGCCCCAAAACGGGCCATACGTCCCAGCGCACCGTCCGAATCGGGCCCTATGGGCATTCCATCCCCGAGCGCACATCGGTCAGAATTCTCGTAAGGGACATTCTGGAACAGATAAGCCGTATTCACGCATAGACCGCACAACCTTCCGGATCCTCTACGGCAAGGAGACACCATGAAACGCCTAGGCACCCTCTGCGCGACCGCGCTCGTCGTCGCTGCCTGCTCGTTCGCTCTGGCGGGCTGCAGCAACGTCGATGGTAAAACCGGACCATGCGAGCCGGATCTCGGCAGCGCCAAAGCCGTCGAGAAAACGACGCCTTCGGAGCGTTTCGACAAAATAGACGAAGATACAGTCGACCCCCAGGGCTTAGGTCCCGACCCTCAAGAACAGTTCCCCATCGACCTAGAGGCAGACGAGAACGTTCATGTTACCTGCGTGGGCAAGGACACGGATGGCTACGGCGACGCCGTGTTGGTCTTTGCGGTGACAAACAACACCGATGCCGACATGATGTTTGGCGATGTTGATGCTTATGCCTACGTCAACGGTGTCGTCCGCGACGTGCGCATGCGCCAGCCCGTCGCCGCAGGCGAAGAAGCGACCGCGATGCTCACCTTTGTAGGCACCTTCGACGATCCGGACTTTGACGTGAACAACGACCTCAACGACATCTACCTCAACATCTGGATGTTTGAGGAGCAAACCGGCAACGTCTACTTTAGGGACCTGGTACACATTCCGTAGAGGGTGGCGCTAGGCACAAGACAGGCAGGGCATATAACGCAAAACGAGGGACGACCCAGCCGGATCGCCCCTCGTCTTTTGTACGTCAACTATGCTCGCAGTGCTTACTTAACCACCAGGTTGACCAGCTTGCCGGGCACGCAAATGGCCTTGACGACCGTCTTGCCCTCGGTCCACTTGGCGACAGCAGCCTCGGCGGCAGCCTGCATTTCCTCGTTGGAGGCATCGCGGGGCACGTCGATGCGGCCACGGACCTTGCCGAGCACCTGGACGACGATCTGCACCGTGTCCTCGATGGACTCGGCCAGGTCGAACTCGGGCCAGGCGGCGGTGTAGGCGTTGCCCTCGCAGCCGAGCGCCTCGTGCCACAGCTCGTCGGCCCAGAACGGGCAGATGGGCGCCAGGACGCTCACAATGTCCTTGGCCACGCCGTAGCACAGGGCCTTGTCGCGGTCAGCACCCTCGGTGGCGTTGAGGTAGGCGCTCGCCGCGTTGACGAGCTCCATGACGGCCGAGATCGCGGTGTTGAACTGGCCGCGATCGAAGTCCTCGGTGCACTTGGCAATGGTGCGGTGACGCTCGCGGTAGAGCTTCATCGCGGTCTCGTCGAGCACGGACTTGTCGAAGGCTACGTTGGCGTCACCCGACTGGACGAGCTGCCACACGATACGCCAGGCGCGCTTGATAAAGCGGTTGGCGCCCTCGACGGCCTTGGGATCCCAGTCGAAGTCCTTCTCGGGCGGGGCGATAAACAGGATCGCCAGACGCATGGTGTCGGCGCCGTAGGGCTCGATAACCGAGCTCGGGGGCACGACGTTGCCCTTGGACTTGGACATGGTATCGCCGTTCTCGTCCTTGACCATGCCCTGGCACAGCAGGTTGGTGAAGGGCTCGTCCACGCTCAGCAGACCCAGGTCGCGCAGCGCCTTGGTAAAGAAGCGGCTGTAGAGCAGGTGCAGAATAGCGTGCTCGATGCCACCGATGTAGTTATCGACGGGCATCCAACGGTCGGCCGCCTCGCGGGAGAAGGGCAGCTCGGTGTTGTGCGGGTCGGTGTAGCGCAGGTAATACCAGCTGGAGCAGGTGAAGGTATCCATGGTATCGGTCTCGCGCTTGGCCGAGCGACCGCAGACCGGGCAGGTGGTCTCGTAGAAGTCCTTGCACTCGGCGAGGGTCTCGCCGGCGCCCAGGTCTAGGTTCTCGGGCAGCGTCACCGGCAGCTGATCCTCGGGCACGGGCACGATGCCGCAGTGCTCGCAGTGGATGGCCGGGATGGGGTTGCCCCAATAGCGCTGGCGGCTGATGAGCCAGTCGCGCAGGCGGAACTCGACCTTGCGACGACCGCAACCCATGGCCTCGAGGTCGGCCACGATGGCAGCTTCGCCCTCGGAGTGCTTACCGCCGCGCATGCCGGTGTACTTGCCGGACTGGACGAGCGTGCCCTCGGCAGCGTGGGCGCAATCCCAGTCGACGGTCTCGGCATGGAAGGTATCGATGGTCTCGCCACTGGCCTCGACGGCAGCGCGATCGTCGTCGTCCAGGATGATCGGCACGATCGGCAGGTCGTACTTGCGGGCAAACTCAAAGTCGCGCTGGTCGCCGCAGGGAACGGCCATGACGGCGCCGGTGCCGTAGTCGGCAACGACATAATCGGCAACCCACACGGGGACCTTCTCGCCGTTGACGGGATTCACCACGTAGCGGCCGGTAAAGGCACCGTGCTTCTCGAGGGTGCCCTGGGCACGCTCGACGGCAGAGATATGCTTGGAGTCCTCGACGATCTTGGTGACGGCCTCCTCGTACTCCGTGCCCTCGACGAGCTCGTGCAGACGAGCGTACTCGGGAGCAAGGACAAAGAAGGAGACGCCAAAGAGGGTGTCGGCACGCGTGGTGAAGACGGTGATCTTGCCCTCGTCGCCCTCGATAGGCTCGCCATCCTGGTCGCACAGGGTAAAGTCGACCTCGGCGCCCTCGGAGCGGCCGATCCAGTTGGCCTGCATCTGCTTGACGCGCTCGGGCCAGCCGGGGAGCTTCTCCAGGTCGTCGAGCAGCTCCTGGGAGTACTCGGTGATCTTGAAGTACCACTGCTCAAGGTCGCGCTTCTCGGGCTCGGTGCCGCAGCGCCAGCACTTGCCCTCGGTGACCTGCTCGTTGGCCAGAACGGTCTTGCAGTTAGGGCACCAGTTGACCGGGTTCTTCTTGCGGTAGACCAGGCCCTTTTCCCACAGCTTCTCAAAGATCCACTGGCCCCAGCGGTAGTAGTCGGGGCTGCAGGTCTTGACCATGCGATCCAGATCGTAGGAGAAGCCCATGCGCTTCATCGTGGCGAGCGCCTGGTCCATGTTCTTATACGTCCAAGCGGCAGCCTGCGTGTTGTGCTTGATGGCGGCGTTCTCGGCGGGCAGGCCAAAGGCGTCAAAGCCGATGGGATGCAGCACGTCAAAGCCGCGCATGCGGGCCTGACGGGCCATAGCATCGCCGATGGTATAGTTGCGCGCGTGGCCCATGTGCAGATCGCCCGACGGATACGGGAACATCTCGAGCACATACTTCTTGGGCTTGCTGTCGTCGGTGTCGACGGCAAAGAGGTTGGAGTCCTCCCAGGCCTTCATCCACTTGGACTCAATGGCCTGCGCGTCGTAGGCAGGGATCTCGTCCTTATGATCTGTGCAATCGCACATATCAGCTCCTTTGTTAGCTGGGTTGGGGCGGGGCGTTCTTACCTTTACTCGCTGCTGCGGACAGTCCTGCTCGCACGAAGAGCACATTAAGTGCTCTTCGGCTCGTGCGGAACTTGCAGCGAGCAAAGGTAAGAACGCCCCGCCACATCGTTAACTCGCATGATGATAGCAAATACGACAAGCGAGATGTCTGCGACTTGCAGGCATCTCGCTTTATCTAAATAACGTGGTTGATACTCAACCTTTATGTGAGGTTCTTACCTTATCGATAAGATACGGACTGTTGAGAATCCTTCACGACAACGTCGTGGGCGCCGCCTTCGACGATGGAGGTGGAGCTGACCAGCGTTAGGCGTGCCTTTTCCTGGAGCTCGGGGATCGAGAGGGCACCACAGTTGCACATCGTGGACTTGACCTTGTAGAGCGTGCCGCCCACGCCGTCCTTGAGGGAACCGGCGTAGGGAACGTAGGAGTCGACACCCTCGACGAAGCTGAGCTTCGCGGCGCCGCCCAGGTCGTAGCGCTGCCAGTTGCGGGCACGCGCAGAACCCTCGCCCCAGTACTCCTTCATGTACTGGCCGTTGACGTTGACGCGCTCGGTCGGGCTCTCGTCAAAGCGAGCGAAGTAGCGGCCCAGCATCATAAAGTCGGCACCCATGGCAAGGGCGAGCGTCATGTGGTAGTCATAGACGATGCCACCGTCGGAGCACACGGGCACGTAGACGCCGGTCTCCTCGTAGTACTCGTCGCGAGCGCGGCAGACGTCGATCAGCGCGGTGGCCTGGCCACGGCCGATGCCCTTGGTCTCGCGGGTAATGCAGATGGAACCGCCGCCGATACCGACCTTGATGAAGTCGGCACCGCAGTCTGCCAGGAAGCGGAAGCCCTCGGCGTCGACGACGTTACCGGCACCGACCTTGACGTCCTCGCCGTAGTTGGCGCGGATCCACTCGATGGTGCGCTTCTGCCACTCGCTGAAGCCCTCGGAAGAGTCAATGCACAGGACGTCGGCACCGGCCTCGATGAGCAGCGGCACGCGCTCGGCATAGTCGCGGGTGTTAATGCCGGCACCGACCATGTAGCGCTTATCACCGTCGAGCAGCTCGTTGGGGTTGGTCTTGTGGCTGTCGTAGTCCTTACGGAAGACGATGCCCATCAGGTGATCGTTGTCGTCGACGATGGGCAGAGCGTTGAGCTTGTTGTCCCAGATGACGTCGTTGGCAACCTTGAGGCTGATGTTCTTGTCGCCCACGATGAGCTGCTCACGCGGGGTCATGAACTCGGAGACCTTCGTCTGGTGGTCATCGCGACTGGGGCGATAGTCACGGCTGGTGACGATGCCCAGGAGCTTACCCTTGGGAGTGCCGTCGTCGGTAACCGGCATAGTGGAGTGGCCGGTCTTCTCCTTGAGCTCGATGACCTGCTCCATGGTCATGTCGGGGGTCAGCGTGGAATCGGACTGAACGAAGCCGGCCTTGTGATCCTTGACGGCCTTGACCATAGCGGCCTCGGACTCGGCGCTCTGGGAACCGTAAATGAAGGACAGGCCACCCTCGGTAGCGAGCGCGACACCCATGTCGACGCCCGAGACGGACTGCATGATGGCGGAAACCATGGGGATGTTCAGGGTGATTGCCGGCTTCTCACCGCGCTTAAAGCGGGTTAGCGGCGTCTTAAGAGAGACGTTGTTGGGGATGCACTGCGAGGACGAGTAACCAGGGACCAGCAGATACTCCGAAAACGTGTGGGACTCACCGGGAAAGAACGTAGCCATGTTTCTCCTTTTTCCATGCGACCGGTCGGCTGCAGGCCTCGTAGGACCCAGCCCAACCTTGGGCGCCCAATACTGGGGAAGTATCTTAACGCACTTTGACTGCTACAATGCATGATTTAAGAAGAGCACACGAGGGTTTGACGCATGCTTTGCGTTTGCCCAGCAAACACTTTAGCGGGGAGACGTGGAGCACATGGAGTACAAGACGACGGCAAAGTTGGTCATTCAAGCGTGCGACAAGGATCTGCCGGGCGTGTTTGGTCACGGCTGCGTCTTGCTGCTGCAAGGTATCGCCCGCGAGCACTCGCTCAACCGTGCCGCCAAGAGCATGGGCATGGCATATTCCAAGGCCTGGCGAATTGTGAACGAAGCCGAAGGCCAGCTGGGCTGCAAGCTTATCGAACGCGACGGCGCCCGCGGATCCACGCTCACCCCCGCCGGCGAGCGAGCCATAGCAGTCTACGAGGAGCTGCAGGCAGAGATCAACAACGTCATTGCCACCAAAGCCAACGACCTCATCGCCAGCATCAAATAGTAGCTAATTTGGGACGGGGCTTTTTTAGCTGCACAACCCCTTCTCATAAGTTGCGGTGAAATAGGGACTGTTTATGCCGATAAAGCCGTAAATCAATCCCTATTTCACCGCAACTTATGGAGTTGAGGATGATTTAGCTAGTTGCGGAGGGCATTATCTAGGGTGGCGGCCACGATCGAGGGATCGTCGGTGCCGGCGAAGAGACGGATGGTGCTCCCCTGCTTGCCACGTGGGGCTGAAAGACGCGTCGTTGCGCCGCCGGCGGGCGATGTGCGAAACTCCCCCGGCAAAGTATCGAACAGATCATCCGCACTGCGCTCGATAAGGTCAAACTCAACTGCCGGGCCAAAACCATGCTCGAGGATTCCCGTTGCAACAGCATGGTCAGGATGCGAGTTCAGCCCGGGATAGCGCACGTTGCGCACCATCTCGTTGGCGGCCAGATACTCGGCCAGCGCACGGGCGCGATCGAAATGCGCCTGCATGCGGGTATCGAGCGAGTCCAGCCCGCGCTCCAGCACAGCGGCCTCGTCAGAAGGCAAATTAAGCTTGGCCAAGCCACAGCTCTCAAGCAGGGCATGCGCGCACTCAGCCGCGGAATCCACTCGATGGCGTTTGAGCTGCGAGCGCGCCACCGAAGCGGCAACGAGCTTGCGCGGTGCCTTACCAGCACACACGCGGTCAAGCGCCTCGAGCGACAGCACGGCACCCAGCCGCAGCGGATCGCAGCCAAAAGCCGACGCCACGGTGTTGTCAACAACCAACAGCGCATGGGCATCGCGAGCCGCGCGACCCAGGGCGCGAAGATCGGGCACGCGCAGACCAAACCCGCCGATGGAGTTGACAAACCACCACAGGTGCGGCCCCTCGGCATCAAACGAAGCATCAAAGTTCTCGGACGCGGCGACAAACGCCTCGACGGATGACGAGCCCACCAGCGCGACATCGCAGTCATCAAAGCCGCGCGTAAACGCATCGGTAAAGTCGTCCGCAAAGGCCACCAGGCGGTCGCCGGGACGCACAATACCCAGCAGCGAAAGAGCCGCCGGCACATGCGGGGCCGCAACAAGACACGCCTCACGCGCGTCGGTCCTCAAAGCCCAGGCTTCTTCTAGCTGCTGTACGCCCATACGGTACCGTCCCTTCAAAACAAAACCCACGATGCGGATGTTCCCCGCATCGTGGGCAACGGCTGCAGTATAGCGCCGATATGCGACGAATCGCCTAGATGCTGAGCGCATGATAGTTCACGCTCGCACCCGGAGCGTCAACGGACACGCCATAGGTCTCGGGATAGATGCGCGTCGAAAACACGAGCGCGCCATCGTTCACAAAAACCTCGACCGACGAGACATCGCCGACAATGCGTACGTTACGAACCTCGTCGACGGGGTCCCAGCGCACGGTGCGACCGCAGCCGGCAGAAGCGCGACCTTCATCGGTAAATCGCATCTCAAAGCGCGCGGGCAGCTCGCCCTCGACGGGCACAAACGCCAGCTTCAGCTCGCCATCAACGGTCGCGGTAAATGCGCCGTCGACGCCGTCGACAACAACGTCAAAGCAGGTATCGCCGGCAACCTCCAACGAGCCCTCCCCCACACGCACCGAGGCATAATGGCGCTCGATCTCGCGCGCCGGCTGCTGCAGCACCACGTCGCCGTCACCGGCCGTAAGCTCACGCGGCACCGTCATGCAATGCTGCCAGCCGCACACCACGGTGGGTGCGTTGCCATAGGTCGGCTCATCGGGCATGCCCATCCAGCCGATCAGAATGTGGCGACCGTCCTCGGCCGTGAACTCCTGCGGAGCATAGAAGTCAAAACCGGCGTCCCACAAGCGAAACTCGCCCAGCTCATAAGCGTCCTTGCCACCCGTAATGTCGCCCGATACAGGCATGTAGCCAGCGGCATACACATTGCCGCGATCCCAACGACCGCCCTCAAGGCCCTGGGGCGAGAACGACAAAAATGCAGCGGTATCGCCATTCGCATCGAGCTCAATATAGCCAGGGCATTCCCACATAAAGCCAAAACGCTCGGGCGTAGACACACGGCTCTCGAGCTCCCAGCTCAGCATATCGGACGAGCCATACACCAAGATCTCGCCCACATCGCGACCGGCGCCCTCGCCGTGCATGGCGCAAAATCGACTATCGACATGCGGACCATCCACGCGACGACGGGCGCCCAGCACCATGTGATAACGCCCGTCCGCGTCACGCCACACCTTGGGGTCACGCACGTGGCAGGTCAAATCCTCAGGATAATCATCGGACGCCAGCACCACGCGCTTTTGGCTGAACTCCCGACCGGCAAGGCCATCAATGCTCTCGACATAAACAGTATCGGCTCGTCGGCCGGTGTTGACGTAGTCGTACGTGCCGTCCGCATCGGAAAGCTTAACGTTGCCCGTGTACAGCACGCGAATGCGGCCGTCCTCGGCAAGCGCGGAGCCCGAATACACGCCATGGCAATCGAACGGCTCGTCGGGCAGCAGTGGGGCGCCAACGTAATCCCACGTCATAAGGTCGCGGCTCGTCACATGACCCCAGACCTTAACGCCGCCCTCGACATCAAAGGGCGCATATTGAAAATAAGCGTGGAACACGCCGTCCGCTTGGCAAAGACCGTTGGGGTCGTTGAGCCAACCCGCCGGCGGCATAATATGGAAGCGCTGGCCATACGCGCCATGACCGCACTCAGAGGCGGCGGCGTCAACAGCGGCGACCAGCTTTGCAAGGTCGCGACCAAGGGCATTAGACATATCAAAGTCCTAACGGATCGAAAGTTACAAGGCGCCAGATGCGGGAAACACCCGCGAGCATACAGCCCGCGGGCATTCCCTCAATCAAAAGCTCTTAGGCCTGCTCGGAAGCTTTGGGCTCGTCCTTGTACAGGACAAACGAGACGCCAAAGGAAACCAGCGCGGCGACCGCAAACATGATCGCGTACTGCACGGGTTGGGCCAGGCACAGCAGGATACCGAAGATACCGGTAACGCCCGTGCCGGAAGCAGCAAGCGAGGTGAGTGCGCAGACCAGGGCACCGCAACCGCCGCCGATGCAGCCGGCGATGAAGGGCTTAAAGAAACGCAGGTTCACGCCGAAGATGGCAGGCTCGGTAATGCCCATAAAGGCGGACAGAGCCGAAGGAAGCGCCAAGCCCTTGATCTTGGCATCGCGGGTCTTAAAGGCAACGGCAAGCGCTGCGCCACCCTGGGCGATATTGGCAGCGCTGGCGATGGGCAACCAGTAGGTCACGCCATACTGGGCGAGCTGGCCCAGGTCGATGGCGGTGTACATCTGGTGGATACCGGTAACGACCGTGGGAGCATAGAACAGGCCGACGATAAAGGAACCGATGCCGAAGGGCAGGGTGAGCAGGGCCTGGATCAAGCCGAGGATGGCATTCTCGGCCCAGACGAAGATGGGGCCGACGGCAACGAGCGTCACGAGCACGGTCACGAACACCGAGACGAGCGGGGTCACAAAGAGGTCGAACATCTCGGGAACGATCTTGTGTAGGCGCTTCTCGAGGAAGGCCAGAATGGCGCAGGCGATAACGATGGGGATCACGTGGCCCTGATAGCCGACCCACTCAAAGCTGTACACGCCGGGAATAACGGTGACCATGGTCTGCACGCCCTCGGAGGCAACCGTGTAGGCGCTCTGCAGCGAGGAGTTGATAAACGCACCGCCGACGACGGCACCCAGGTACGGATTGGCGCCAAAGGCCTTAGCCGCGGAGTAGCCGATCAGGATCTGCAGAATGCCAAAGGACGTGCCCGAGACCAGGTCGGCAATCTTGTAGATAAAGTTATTGGTGTCGAGCGCGATAAAGCCGTTGGAGGCCATAAAGTTGAGGGCGCTCATAATGCCCAGCAGCAGGCCCGAAGCCACGATGGCGGGGATGATGGGGACAAAGACGTCGCCGAGTACCTTAATGGCGCGCATAAAGATGTTCTGCTGCTGCGCCGCGGCCTCCTTGACCTCGGCCTTGGTGGCAGCCTCGACGCCACTGAGCGCGATGAACTCTTCGTAGACCTTGTTGACGGTGCCGGTGCCAAAAATAATCTGGAGCTGGCCCTGAGCCTCAAAGACGCCCTTGGCGCCATCGACGTTCTCGATGGCCTCCTTGTTAACCTTGGTGTTATCGGCGATCACCAGACGCAGACGCGTGGCGCAGTGTGCGGCCGAAACAACGTTGTCGGCGCCACCGATGTTGTCGAGCACCTCTTGGGCTGATTTGCGGTAGTCCATGACTTCCCTTTCCTCCAACGGGCGCATTTGCACCCGGCCATCTTTGACACTTACACTGTAATCGTTTTCAGTTTCATATGTCTGTAATCGTTTTCATAGTAGGGTGAACGGTAGGAAAAAGCCGGCGAATGGTAGTTTTGGGACAAAAACGGGGGGACTCAAAGGTAGGCAGGCACGATCAAGGACTAGACATTCATAAGCTGATGGCCGAGCTTAAGCGTCTTGAGACCGCTCTCCCCCTCCACGCCATCGAGCGTGTTGAGCAACATATTGGTCGCCTCGACGCCACTGGTCAGGTAGCCATAGTGCACGGTGGGAATGCCGCCCGTCAGCGCGCGCAAAAACGCGTTGTCGCCAAAACCGCTTACGCGGTGCATGCCCTCGCCCACGCCGCGAACCTCATCGATAGCACGCAACGCGCCCGCCGCCATGGCGTCGGTCGCGCAGGCGATAAACGAGACATCGGGATTATCGGCAAGCAGCTCACGGGCCGCGCCATAACCCGAGTCGAGCGTAAAGGACCCCTGGCGAATCAGGCTCGGATCAAGCGCCACGCCCGCGGCGCGCAAGCCGGCCTCAAAACCGCGACGGCGGTCATAACCGGCCGCGCGGTCCTCTTCGGTAACTCCAATATAGGCAATCTTGCCGTCAACGCGACCCGCAAGCGCATGGCCCAGCTCAAAGGCAGCCTCGTAATCGTCGTGATAGACGCACGCCGCGCCCTCAACATTCTGGCCGATCAGCACGATCGGCACGCGGCACGACTCAATCGCCCGACGATGCTCGTCGGTAATCATAGTTGCCACCAGCACAATGCCATCAACTGGGTGGTTTTGGAATAAATCAAGGTATTCGAGCTCGCGATCGGCCGCGTTGTCGGTATTGGCAAGCAGCATCTGGTAGCCACGGTGACCGAGCACCTGGCCAATGCCAGCGGTAATGCGGCTCACGGATTCCGAGTTGATCTTGGGCACGATGACGCCGATGAGCTTGGTGGAGCCGGTGCGCAGCGCGCGAGCCTGGCTGGACCGCACGTATCCTGTCAGCTCAATCGCCTGCTTAATGCGCTCGGCTTTATCCGCCGAGATATACCCACCGTTGAGGTAGCGCGAGACGGCGGCGCTCGAAACGCCGGCCAACTCGGCCACATCTTTCATCTTTACCACGAGCACCCCTGTCGTTGAAATCGCTTTCACCATGATACCCGTGCGGAGCTACATGCGTGTCGCAAGACAGGACGTCACGGTCAATTTAGCTGTCGTAGCACGGGCATCGCAGGGCTTCAACTAGAAACTTCGAAATATAAATGCCGAATCAGTCAAACTACCGATTCGGCACCCCGTTACATTTGCACACAGTGGCAGGCAAAATCCAACTCGAGAACAACTTACTCACTTTGGAAAGACGCATCGCTGTCCGCTGCCAATTCCGAAGGAAGAATTGCCGGCAGCGTCAAAGCCCCCATGGGCGAAAGTCCAGTAACGACCATCAGGTAGCTCTTGGCGTGACCATACGCCATGGAAATCGCATTAGAGAGAAGATAACGGCGCCTCATTCAAATAACTGGAAATGACTTGAGGAATGATTTTGACACCCAGCGCAAGCTCAAACTTTGCGATTGTTTTCAGCGTCATGTTGGGCTGAGAATTCAACAATTTCGAAAGCGACTGAAGACTCACGCCCATACGCTTTGCCAGCTCGCTTTTACTCAAGCCCGAGCGCCGCATCTCGCGATGAACAATAAACTCAATATCTAGTGCGTGCTCATAGGCACGGGTTTCGCTCGTTTCCGTTTCCGCGTAAAAGTCTGATAAATCGACCTTAACCATTACAAGTCTCCGTTTCGTAAGCGGGCAAAAAAGCCGACGCTATGACTCCAAAAGCTGCTTTGCTATCGGGGCCAACTTTTTTGCGCGTTTAATTTCTTTGGAAATATTTCCCGAGCCTTAATGGCCCTTAAACCAAAAAAGCAAAACAATCTTGTCCACGCCTTGGCAAATCGCGTAGACCATTTCTCGATTAACCCCATCAAAAGCCTTGAGTTCGTATAGCCCAATCTTAGGCTCGATACATCGAAGCTTTGACGTTCCAGTGACATCCTTTAGCCCGTAATCATAGATTTTTGAAATCTGATTGATCATTTTACGGGCGGTAAACTTCGTTTTAGGATCAGACATCATCTTCTGAAACTGAGAGTTCTCAGGGGAGGTGGTTAGTTCCCAAAAAGGTCGTCCCTCGGGATCAGCATATTCGACAAGCTCATAGTCGCTAGCCAAAGGCCACCCCCTCCGCTTCAGAAGAAACCAAATATGGTTAACTTATAAGTTAAGTTCAGTCAAATTCAAATATATGGCAAGCCCCAAGCCGTGTTCAAGCAATCTGCATTATTGACTCAGAGAAATGTGGGAAAGAAGCGGCAGAAACTACATTGGCAAATATGCCCCTCAGCGAAGTGCCCGAACTTTTATGGTGGCCAACAACTTGCCTGGGAAGACGAAGGTAGGGCACGTCAGTACTAGCTCAAGATCGCTTAAAACCCCTACTAGATTGACATCGTGAGACGGAGACACCCTTGCACAGAAAAGGCGCTCGTCATGCGCGCAGATATTTCGAAAATCTTTGATGTAATCGTATGCGAGCCTAAGCCTTCGGGGGCTGATGCGCTTATCGATTTCATGCGTCACGGAATAGAGATCAGAAAACGACTTGGCAATGGAATTTCTCATGCTTTCTGGTTGAAACTCGTAAAACTTGAAATAGCCGGATAGTATCCCTTGCGCTCCAAAACTAACCGAGTATTGTTATCGCATTCGAGTCCACGGCTTTCAAGAATAGCAATCTGCTCAGCAATAGATTTAAATGGCTTATCCATATGGGCCCCTTTAACGCGAAAACCGCCTTTCGGCGGTTCCCACAGACCAAGCCGGACGTACCGTCGCAAGGCCTCATCACAAGGCTTACTTTAAGGGAGAACCCGGGGTCCGTCAATCCAATACTACGAATCCCCCAAATCAGCCCTTTGAAGAGACCAAACAACCAATTCATGTGAAATAGCCCCAAGCTCGTATTTCGCCACAACGAAGAAGTCATTTAGCGACAGCGGGCACGCTATTACGGGCCGCTGTCGCTATGGAGCCGATTCTTTATCCCCTCGGTGGGAAGGGATCGTGACCATGGGAATCCCTTGCGCGGATTCTTCCGTCGCGACGATGGACAATCAACTCCGACTCTTGATTGGAGCAAATGCGTCGACCAAGCTTTATCGCCTCGCTCTGGGTCGTCGTAACGAAAGAAGCGCGACTTGCCCCTTCGCCCTTAACCTGCCAATTGCCATCCGAACGCTTCGTAACGTGCTGATTTCTACCTTTCATACTCACCCCGCCTTCAACTCTGAACTCGCCGATATGTCTACAGCATGAGATATGCAACAGATGCCTTCGTGCCGTTTTACTAAAGTGTAGCCACTCGCGCGGACATAAAATGAAGCGCGCACAACGAGCACGTTGATCTTCTTGGCTTCCTGGCGGCCCTGCAAACCAAAGCGAAAAAGCAGAGAGGATACGGAAGCCCACATACAAAGAAGCTCATATCGACGACCTGATGGACGGGCGCCTCTATATGAACACAGCCGGCTACTGCCATGGTCTACCCAGCGAGCAGGGCGATCCATTGGAAGCGTCTTTAGCGTGCGGGATGGGCATCTACGCCAGCCGGCTCTTGCCGTTTTCCGCATGTTCACGGTGCGAGAGAGCGACATCGTTGACAGCACATGACATGCCCCGCACGGCAACGTCTTTTACGGTACCTCCAATTCAAGCTCGACCGCCGAGGCATTCCAGACATCCCGCGCAGCCTTGTTGTCAAAACGCCTAAATACGCATCATTACACTCATGAAAAAAGGGCAACACTCTCTTGTCGAAAGCGTCACCCTTAAAGCTCCCACAGAACTTTTGTAAGATAGCTAGGTATGCTACACCATCTCGCAGAGATGCACAGCGCCGAGAATCGCTATTCCCAGCAGAACAAACACCGTGGATGCGGCGGTCCAATTGCAATCGGCGTTATTGAAGCTTTCTCTACACTCTGATGTTCATCTCTTTAAACACGCTGTATAAAACATCTTGTGCAATTAACCCACGATAAGATCCGACAAGCTTGCCCAATTCATCAAGCATTGCTTTCGTCTCTTCGTCAGGTAGAACATGGCAGAGCAGGGAGTACATATCAGAAAACCTTGCCCCTCTTACGACCGCACAATAGAGCCGCTCGTCATGCGCGCAAATATTCCTAAAGCCAGAAAGAACTTGAATGACGCGAAGCATCACTATCGGCTCGAGCCTTTGTTTTCTATTTGACGTTTGGCTGACCAACTTGCAGGCAGCATTTTGCACACCGCGTTTTTGAAGCTGATAGAAATGTGAAATATTGCCAAATGTCAGATCATTCTGAAGAACCCACAAGGGCACTGCACCGTATTTATTCAAATAATGCCTCACAAATGGGCGCATACATTGCTCATTTGATACCTTATCATTCAGCAGATTTAACAGTTCGGCAAGATTTTTCGAGTGCTGGTAACCCTTATTGCCTCGAAACACCTTAGGCACGAGCATATCTCGCGACGCAGCATAATTAGAACGATTCAGGTAGGCAGGACTGCACATCATTTATATCAAAATAGGGCCTTTGTAGCCGTTTATAACTGCGTAATAGCTTTCACGTCTCAGGCAATCTACAGCGGTTGAATCAGTCGCCACCCCACGGCTCTCTAGGAGTTCAATAAGTTGGGCAAAAGTCTTAAATTCCTTTGCCAAAGCAAGCTCCTAAAATCAAAGGGCCGTTGCCGGAAGCCTCCGAACAACGACCCTTCTTTGTCATCGCCTCACTTAGAGTCCACGACGACTGTATCACTATTGATATAGTACCCTAAATTCATCGCTAATGCGGTGCATACGTGAATTACATTAAGCGTTCGGTGCGCGATGTAATGTCTGTAGTTATTTCTGCTCTTTAGCAATCGTGATTTGCTTATCAATACGCTCAATGGCATCAATTAGATGCGTCAAAATAGGTTTGAGCTCCCCTTCTGGCAGAGAGCAAATATGGTCACAAAAAGCTTGCTTTTGAAATTCGGAGATTACCTTTTTATCGCCATAATCTCCAAAGGTTTGCTTTTCCTGATAAAAAGCCGACGTATCGAAATCGTCATCCAGTACTAGGGCATTTTCGATTCCCTTCTTAAAATGCTTTCTGGAGTCGTAAGTTTTCATTTTCGTTCGCAACACATTGTTGCTTAAACACTCATTAATCTTTTGATCGCAATCGAACAGGAAAGCAGTGAAGACCGAAGGAGGATTTGCATCCAAATAAGCGGCTGCTTTATTAAGCGATGGTGCGCCCGTGAATTCACATGATCCATCAGAGCTCTTCTTTCCTATCCATTTAAATAGCAAGTGGTTATTAATATGGGCAAAAGAAAGTGCTTTATTGAAATACTGCTCATCGGTAGGCCCCTCTAGATAAACAGTGGGGGCTTCGTTCACAAACCACGAAACCGAAAAAGCATCCTTCACCGCTTGAACCGTACCAGGACCGTAAAACTCTGGATTAGCCTGTGCGACCACATCGCCAGATTCATTCCTGGCCAATACAATTACTTTGTCGTTGTATCTTTTTTCATCATGAATAATAAAGGGCGAGTGGGTTACACAGAAAATTTGAGAAGTTTGGTTCCCGTCTTCGTCCTGAAACAACGATTTATAAAAGTGAAGAATCTTCTCCTGCCATGAAGGATGAAGGCTAATTTCAGGCTCGTCAATAAATACAAACGAACCTCTGAGCGCATGCGAGTCCTTCAGCATAAAGCACCCACGATAGACAATCTGCTTTTCACCAGAACTCAGTTGATCAACACGGACGTCATGGCCATTCTTTTTAAAGAGAATTTCTTTATGGCCGTTGCGATTATCAACACGGTCGTAATTCAAGTCGTCAAACATCAGATCAAAAGCTTTGGTGAACCTAGGCATCCTTTGAGGGACTTGAAGTCGCGAGAGCCCAGTTTCCATATTGTTCCTAGCAACCCTAGCGACATCAGCATCATCAAGAGCCTGAATATCAATAATAAGTTGATTAATTTCAGTGGGCAGATCACTTGACGAGCGAATACTCTCAACAGATTCATCAATATTTCGACTTGTTACACTAGTTATTTGATCAGACTTAAAATTAATATCGACATCAGAAAAGATAGCGGAAGTGGGAAAAATCTCGGCAAATTCATCCGAACCCACCCAATTATCGAGGCCTAAGCCATCTTTGACATAGAGATAGTCGTGCCCCTTAATATCCTTGGCATAAAACTCGTATGTTCGTATTTTGGAGTCAAAGTCTACTTCGATCGAATCAACATAACATGGCATGTCGTGATACTTATGAGCCATGATTTGATAGAGCAGCTCGACTAAGCTGCTTTTACCAATGCCGTTATTTCCAGCGATGATGACAGTATCAACGGCTTTATTTGAGGAGTCGGTAAAGTCCAACTCCAGATTACCCAATACCGGATGATTCGATAACTTCAACTTTCGAACTCGGATCATGAGAACCCCACTTCAAACTGCTTTTATAGCAGTTTACTAAACCCACGGTGCCAAATGATCGGCAATGCCGCGCAACCGTTTCGCAATATTCAACAGTGCCCAATTTAATAAACACCGCATCCCACCAAGACGCCAGTGCCCAACCCGTTCTAGTCAAAGAACAGCTTGGGCACACTCCATGAAACCACAGCGAGAGCCGGGACCAGACCTCGCTCCAATAGTGAACACGCTCCATACCGCCACAGATCACCCCTCCCCGTCCATGACCGTCCAACCCACGGGTTCGATGTCCGGAAGAGACGTTAGGCAAGAGGGGCAGGCAGCCTGATAGTTCCCGTAATTTGTCCTGCGCTGCATAGAAGCGGAGACATATACCGCTTTGCGGGCGCGAGTGACACCGACGTACAACAGGCCCATTTCCTCAATAAGCCCGTCTGGTATTTTCATCGCATCCACGATCCGGCATCCATACGCAGAACGCGAGCACATACCAGCACTTTCGCACCGCGAACAAATCCTTCCAGGCCAATCAAAACGCGTAACGCCCGGAATGAAAACAGTGTCCCACTCGAGCCCCTTAGCGGAGCGAACGGTCATCATCGAGATATCTGCATCAAGGTAATCAGAGAAACGCTACAGGGAGCCCTCGGAAAAGATGCTAACGATATAGTCGAAGCGCTCAGACGGATCCATCGCGACGCAGTCATTTTTAAGGTGTTTCCGCAGCGCTCCAAGAAGCATGGCATAGGACCGCCCATACATGAATCTCCTGGAGCCAGTCGGCAGTTCATCAGAGATTGAGTCGATTATTTTGTCCGCCGCAGACCGGCTGACGCCCTTTTCTCCAGACGCTGCATCGGTGATCCTGGATAAAGCAAACGCATTGAATTCAACGAACTCTGGGTCTGTATCCGAGAATAGCCCGTTGAAGTATGACATCTCCTCTTTAGTTAGCGCGTCAGTGATGAGATTGGCCAGGGCACCGCGCATACGAACAAGAATCGCAATCCTACCGCCACCGCCTTGAGCGAATAACCGCAGCGCTCAAGGTAATAACAAATCAGGACTACAAGCGTGTTGCACCGTCTGCGTTGCAACAATTGATGACGCTCATTGATGCATCGCAATGGATATTATTGTTTAAGAAGAAACCGTCCGAGGGGAGATAATCGTGATAGTAATCGTCGACACGAATCTAGCTAGGAACGAAAACTCATATTCCGAGCTTCTAGGCAACCGAAAGCAATTGCAGGCAATTGCTGCAAGTAACGAACTATATATTCCCGCAGTTGTTATCGATGAAATAGTAACGCAGAAACGTTTGTCTTTTCTGAGGGAACAGGCACAAATTAATAGAAGCGGAATACTCAAGCTGACGAGCTTTTCAATAGATGAGGCCGAAAGTTTGGCTTTCGAACAAGTCGAAGAGAAAATCCGCAGCGACAAATCAATTCCGTTTAACGTCTTACCACAAGCGCCAGTCGAGTACGCGTTCCCTCGCATATACAACTGGGCAATTAATCACGAGCCGCCATTTGAAGAAAGGAGTGATAAGGGCTTTAAAGATGCTTGCATCGTTGCATCAATCGACTTTTTTCTCGAACAGAGTTCAGAAGAAAAGCAGGTGCTGATTTGCACGGATGACAAAAGAATGGCCGAGTATTTCAAGAATCGGACCAACATCACGGTTGAAGGCGACTTGAAAAATGTAATCAAGCTTAATAATCGTCCTAAAGATAAAGAACGAGTGTCGAAACCACAACGAACCAGCGATGCCGACATGAAGAATACCGCTAAGGATGACGTTAATGCACTAATAGAAGCGCTGGCAAATTCGATTTCTTTCGCTGAGACACATTCGATAATTTCAAAACTGAGTTCCAGTTCCCACATGCCCACAAGCCAACAAGAGCTCCGCATCCTTTCAGTTGCCTTAGCAAACCAACAAGTAGAATGGATATTAAAGGATGACGATGTCAGTGAATACATAAAGCCGATTTTCTTAAGACATAAAGAAGATCTTATCGATAGCGAATACACAAGATATCTCGATGCATTCGATCTCCCAGACGAACGCGAAGAGAAACGTGAATCACCGTTTTTCACAACAAAGGAAAAGCGGGCTTTTCGCAATTTCATTAATGAAATTATTAGCCACACTGTCTGTAAGAGCCATTTATCAACTTTCGAGATTAACGCAGATACCATTCTTGCGCGTCTTCAGAGTTTGCTTAAATCCCATTTGTTAGATAGCTCACTTGCAAATGTCAAATATCTAACTGACATCCTAATCAATGGCACTGTCGAAACAAAGCCAGGATCAATTTCAATAGATACCATCTCAGACTTTGTCAACCTGCTCGATAATGCAAGCCCCAGAAAAAGAGAGGCAATCATGGCAAATCTAATTTCCCACCTAGAGGATATCGAAGACGATATACCGTTCTAAATCCTATATGAGAGCAAAGCGCAGCGGGCGACATGGCGCAATTTTTTGATATGCGCACTTTAAACAGGCATGTCAAGCACATATCCGAACCGCTAGCCAGCGGCAGCAAGCCCAAAAAAGTGTATGCCAACCCAATGTGGGGCATGATGATTCGCAAGTCTTCGAGATATCAGAAAGGTTCCCATGATCCGCAGCGTTTTGGCGTAGTGGTCACCATCCACAATCTAAAAGGTGAGAACCGGATTGATACATTCATGCAACAGTGCTCCGCCATTGGCTGGATGGTAGAACGGGTCGAAATTGATAACGAACTCAAGATTTACGAACACAGTCAAGTTGAGGTGGAGTTTGAGTAACCACTGGTTGCAGCAACATTAGGCATTAAGAGGGCATCGGGAGTTATCGCACCGGTACCCTCTTACAAGCTATCCACACTATTAGGAACCCACGAGCCGAAAGGAACGTATGACGAAAAATGCTACCGTGAAAATATGCAAGGACTGCTCCAGACCCTTCATTCTCATGCCTTGGCAAAATCCCAGGAAATACACCTTCTGTCCCGTCTGTCATAAGGCGTGGTGTAAAGAGCAGGCGGAGAAGCGCGAGCGCGAAGCAAATGCAAAGTGGCAGGAAAAACACAAGGAAGAAACGGAGGCTTTCGAGCAGGAACTAAGAAAGTTCGCCCTAATCGAGCTATCCGAAATCCCTTCCAGCTCCAGCACCCTCTATGTAATAGGCAACGGCTTTGACCTTATGCATGGAGTAAAGTCCAGTTATTACGATTTTGGCAAAAGCCTCAAACGAAACGACTACCTTCGCGACGCGCTAGAAATCGCTCTGACGCCCGACGATATTTGGGCGGATTTCGAAGAATCACTTGGCAAAATCAACTTGGACCCGATGGCAAGTCGTTATTTAGTAGACATGTGGCTAGAAAGCATGGACTTCTACGATGGCGAAGACAGCGCAGCGAACTTCTACGCGGCAGTGGACGCAGCAGCCACCCCAATCGAAGCGATAGTAACCGATCTGCCGCCGGCCTTCCGCAGATGGGTGAACAGACTAAAATTAGGCACCAACGATCGACCTCTTGAGGCGCTCATTAATCCACGCGGAAAAGCGTTGAACTTTAACTACACCGAGTTCATTCAATCGCTCTACCATGTGGACGATGTCTGCTATATCCACGGCTGCAGGACCAACAAACACGACAAGCTGATACTTGGACATCGACCAGACGCTGAGGTACGGCCACTTTCCGAGAAGCACCGAGAACCGCACACCTGTAGGCAAGCCATAATTGACATCGCACAAGAAAACGTGCTTCGCGTGATAGGCGAATGCAATAGCGACCTAACAAAAAGCAGCAAGGACATAATCGAAAACCATCGTAAGTTTTTCAACAGCCTCACCGGGACCGCACGGGTTGTTGCGATTGGGCATTCACTGTCCCCCGTCGATTGGGACTATTTCAAAGCAGTGCGCAACGCAGCACCAAAAGCCAGTTGGTTCTTTGGGCTTCATGGTCTCAGAGATTTGAATAACGTTCAAAATTTGGCGAAGGAACTCAAACTTGATAGCTACCGCGTATTCCGCACGGATGTCATCCATACAACCAAATTGCCAGAGTCTGAAGGTCAAATAGCCATCGCACCGAAAAAGGCAGTGGCCTATATAGGAAAGGGCGTTAAGGCCATTGCGAGTGGCAAAGACCTGGTCATTGAACAAGGAGGCCACACTATCTTTGAGATCATTTTGCCTGCCGAAGTCCACCGTGCGGTCTTTTTTGGACCACACTTAATAATCAAGCTAAACGACATCGACAAGAACATTCTGCTGTTCTCCCAGAACGGAGAGGGCTGGAATTTTATAGCTCGACTGAAACCGACACAGAATCAAGACCTCATCAACCGGAGGTTACAACATATCTACATGACAAATGAGGAAATTACCTTTGTATATAACAACAGAGTCCGCGCCTTCGATTTGCGTACGGGCGTTGTCAGTTGGACAAAGCCGATGCAAGGAGCAAAAGATCGTTTCTTCCCGGGAACCGACATATACGACGACCTGATGAAATAGCCACGGACAACAACATTGCAACAGCACCCAAAGAAACTCATATCGACAAGGTGACGCATTATTTCTTTCGTTAATTGACAGCCGCATGAAGAAACACGGCCCGCGCCCCGTCATATGATTTCCAGCGGGTAAACAACAAATCACCGACGAAGGGGGCACGGGCCGTGTCTGCGAACATAGTATCAGTCGACGAGGAGTCGCTGCACAATAACATATAGAACCTGGTGAGGAAGACCGTCGAGGAGACACTCAACGCGCTGCTCGACGAGGAGGCGTCCGAGCTCGTCGGGGCCGAGCGCTACGAGAGGACAGCGGGCCAGGATGCCTACCACAGCGACCACTACGCGAGATGGCTCGTCACAGGCGCCGGGGAAGTTGATCTCAGCGTGCCGAAGCTCCGCGGGGCAGCCGCGAGGAAGGTGCGCGACGGGTTCGCCGAAACGCTGGCCTGCACAGAATTCCTGCGCGAGCACTGGCGCCGGATCAGGACGAACAACGGGATCGAACGCATCGACCGCGAGAACAGGAGGAGGACGAGGGTCGTCGGGACCTTCCCGGACGGCAACTCGGCCCTCATGCTGGTGACGGCGAGGCTGAAGTACATAGTGGAGCACGAGTGGGGCAGGAGGAGGTACCTGGACATGTCCAAACTGGAGGAGATGGACGAGCTGAAGGAAAAGGCGGAGGGCTAGAAGAGGAAGGGGCCGAGGACGGCTAAATCAATTTGCGAAAGAATCTTGACGGTACCCGGTTCCATTCCCGCACGGACTGAAACTGATCAATAAAGCGGCTGAACTCAAATAGCCGCATATCTGCCACGAGACGATACAGCTCTTGGTCTTTAATATTGTTAAACTGTCGAAGTTTTCTCTTGAGCGATGATTCAGACCGTGGACAAATCTGCTTTTCGCCTCGATAGAATAATCTCCTCTTAGATTGTTCAAGAACGATCCCATGGGGATACTGGATCAAAAATGCATCAGTTTGGGGATCCCGCTCAATATATTCTCGGCAGACTTCTAGAAGGCTATTGCGAGGAGTATAAAAATTCTCACCCGAAAGGGTGCTAAGAGTCATCTCCTCCCCTCGAAGCTAATCAATCATATCCTCTCGAAGAAACTCCATCAGGCCACCGTGATCGATAACCTTGTAGCGTTGGTCGTTGTTTTCCAATGCCCACCATCTTCCTCGTCAAGGTAGCCAACCATACATATCTTCAAATGCCAAATCGCTCCCCGCTAAAATAAGGCGAACGTCGAAGACACAAGAAGATACATACTCACGCCCAGTTTAAATGTGGCAAACCGATTAAAAGATTAATCTATCGCGCTGACAAAATTACTCGAGACGGGGTCAGTGAATAATCGCGTCGAAATAATAATGCAGGAGTACTGACGATCAGCACAAACAAATGGCTATGCCCTAGCTGAAGACAGTCACAAGCGTCCGAACGTCATGGAAGTTCAACGACAGACAGCCGCCCCTCCAAAATCAACCGATGCATCAAATTCTTCCCATGATCCCGGTTGTCCATTGATGCGCCGTACGAGTCGAGCAACCTTGATATATTAAGGAGCAGCTCCTCACGAGCAGTTTCGCAATAGGATTTGTAGAAAAACACCAGTTCAACCGGACCTGTATATATATCAACAATGTCAAATATTGCTTGAAAATAAGCGTAATCAGCCTTCGCAAGAGAATGCCCGAATACTTTGATAACAACTGTTTCTCGAGGTTCTTCTTTTGATGGCGCGCCAAATGCAATTGGCTCTCCCCCGCCGGGCCGCCCAGAACGAATAATTCTAAATGTCTTAGAAAATCTTGCCGCCCCAGGATCATCCATACAGTTTGTGCCATCGGCGCCAAAGATAATATCTCCGTTAAGTTTGCCATGGATATTAATGAATTTAAACGTTGACTCGCTCCGCCAAATGGATGGAATCGAAGGGCTCGTATAGTTAAAACTGAGCACGGTTGCCGCTGTAACGTAGCCGCCATGCCAACTCACTTTGCCTAACAACAACTGTTCCATTAGCTGTTCCGAAGCCTGGCCATAATCGTTGTTGAGTTCCACTTCGTGACCAAGATATCGACTGAACTCAGCTTCCAGCTTATGCAGCTCTTGTTCGAGTGCCGAACGCAGAGAGTTTTGCGTCCATTTTTCAACGTCCGTATTTAAGCCGCAGAGAAAGCTAGCGACAACTTCGGTAGCAAGGCCTGGTGTTTGCTCTTTCAACGCATCTCGGTAGTCTTCAATATCCGTATACGTAAAGGGAAAGATATCGGAGAGGGTGAAGGGATACTCAGAATCTTCGTCATCTTCTAAACTTCCCGCTTTACGCATTTCTTGAGAAACATCCTCTTCCAGCTTGGCCCAATCGTGCCCAGTCGATTTTTCGATCTTCTCATTCAATTGCGCTAAATAGTGATTTGGCCATTTAATCCAAGGATGAGACTGCAGAAACTCAAAATACTCGAGGAGAGTTCGAATAGTGACAAAATGTTGTTTGTCCATAAATGGGGAGGACGGAAGTGTACTAGCGTTGCGCTCCATTTCGATAGCATCGGAGACAACCAACTCGATGTCACTCCAATTAACGTCATAGCCTTTATCAGCCAGTTCTTTACGGTAATAGAGAATTAAGTCCCAGGCGGTAATGCCCGAGGCAGAGAGAGCTTGTATCCAACCCTTTTTACGATTATTTTTGTTTTTGTCGATATCAACCATCCTCGGTCTAAAGAACTGAACAAACCGAGAATTTAAACCGCATGTGATATCAAAACCGTTACCGAGAACAAGAAGCTGATGAGAGATGCGCGAGTTCATTGGATAGACAGCCTTTCAAAGCAGATAGTTATTTGAATACGCCAGCAAATACTCCATCACGAGGTATAACGAACTCCCGAACAGTCCTATACTTAGAATCACCAAAGTGCGAACACTAGGGCTTTAACTAACATCCACCCGAAATCGTCGATACGAGACACGGGCGGTCCCATCAATTAAACAAGTTGATTGAAATTAAAGACCTTAGTTGACTCAACCGGGAAAAAACGATCTGATATCGATTTCTCATCTTCTGCAGCCACATTTGCAACCTCATAGAAACGTCGGACCAAATCACGACGTCGCTTCTGATAAGCCCTGGCAGCCACCGTAGAACGATCGGGTAAACCATATTCGAAAATATAAAGCCTGCATGTCGAATCTGACAACCTGTCAGCCACTTGTCGCCAAATGTAACCATCACCTTCTCCCAAGCTGCAGCCATATATACAAATGCTATCGGCTTTAGCTATCAGTTCACTCATCTCAGCGGTTTTCGTATTGCCATAAATTCCGTAGTTCTTTTTTTCTTTAACCCAAAGCTCTTGAAAATCCACCTTAGAGGAATAAACGGGAGATGTAATCTGATCAGAATCTGAAACGCCAAATATAATATTGGTAGCAGTGCCCCCATCATTGATTTCTCCATGAAGATGAAGAAGAGTGCCTTGATAAAAGAACTTAGGCGAAGCACCGACAATCAACTTACTAAAGGGCTGGTCTTTCCCAATCTCATCCCAAAAACGATTGACGGTATTCGTATAGTTTAAAACCAGAACGTGCACAGTCACGTCTTCAGAAGTCGACATCAAAGCGGGGAGCCCTTTTAATACGTCAACAGCAGTGAGTCTCGTATAGAAGCTGCTAATTGATGCTCGAAATTCCTGAACTGCCTCCTGAGGAAGCTCGACAGGTATACGGCTGGACTCTCTAAATACGTAATCTAAAAACTCATCTTGAATATTCTCAAATGTCTGATGAAATAATTCTTCGTCGTCTTCATAAAACGCTGATGCTCTACCTAAAAGATTTTCCAAATCACACCAAAGTTCAGACGCCCGTTCTGGACTGAATCCCTCAACTCTTTTTACAAGCTCATCCCTGTATTTGTTCTGAACGCCATCTTTAAAATAGCGATTCTTCAAAAAAGAACGGTAATCAGTTGCGAGACCAAGGTTCCGATCAAATCCATTCCCAATGATCCAAAGAAGATTTAGCATTCAATACCGTCCAATTTAATAACAGAGATTTGTTTTACTGCGCAGTAAACCATGCAATATAACGCATGAAGGGCTCTGCCATCAGCGAGCCCTTCATGCACCATCGGTTCATTCTGATAGTATAACTGGATGTTAAAGCATGGACATGTACACCTTGAGCTCTTCCTCCCAGTCGGGCATGCGGAAGCCGACCGACTCGAGCCTGGACAGGTCGAGCGCGGAGTGGACCGGGCGCGGGGCGACGGGCCCCTCGGCGCCGGCGTAGTAGTCGGCGGTGCCGACGGGGACCACCTTGTCCCCGTTGCCGTTGGCGGCCTCGAAGACGGTGCGGGCGATGTCGGCCCAGGACTTCACCGCGCCGGAGCCGGTGCAGTTATAGGTGCCGTAGGGGGCGCGCGTCCCCAGCACGTGGAAGATGGCCTCGGCCATGTCGCGCGTGAAGGTCAGGCGGCCCAGCTGGTCATCCACGACGGCGACCTGCGCGAGCCCGTCCTCGGGGTCGGCGACGCGGTCGGACAGCCCCTTCATGGTCTTGACGAAGTTGTGGCCCTCGCCGATGACCCAGGAGCTGCGCATGATGTAGTGGCGCGGGCAGCCCGCCACGGCGATGTCGCCGGCGGCCTTGGTCTGGCCGTAGACGGAAAGCGGGCTGAGGGGCTCGTCCTCGGTGTGGACCTCGGCGGTGCCGTCGAAGACGTAGTCGGAGGACACGTGGACCAGGGTGATCCCGTGCGCGGCGCAGGTGCGGGCGAGCAGCGCCGGCCCGGTCGCATTGGCCTTCCAGGCGATGGCGCGGCCCTCGGGGGTCTCGGCCCTGTCCACGGCCGTGTAGGCGCCGCAGTTGATCACGGTGCCGTAGAGCGACCAGTCGTATTCGGAATAGGCCTCCGGGTCGGACATGTCGAAGGTGTCGATGTCGCAGAAGTCGAAGTCCTTCGCCACGCCGCGCTCCTCCGCCAGCCTGCGCACCGCATGGCCCAGCTGGCCGTTGCAGCCGGTGACGAGGATACGCTTCGGAGCCATCGGGACGACGTCCCTGAGGTACGGGTGGTTGAGGTCGGCCTCGGAGACGGTGGCCTCCTCCAGCGGGATCGGCCACTCGATGGCGAGCTCGGGGTCGGCGAGGTTCACGAAGGTGTAGGTCTTCTTCAATTCAAGGGACCAGTGGGCGTCCACCAGGTAGGTGTAGGCGGTGCCGTCCTCGAGCGCCTGGAAGGAGTTGCCCACGCCGCGCGGGACGTAGATGGCCTTTGAGGGGTCCAGGGTGCAGGTGTAGACCTTGCCGAAGGTCTCGCTGCCCTCGCGCAGGTCCACCCAGGCGCCGAAGACCGAGCCGCGCGCCACGGAGATGAACTTGTCCCAGGGCTCGGCGTGGATGCCGCGGGTGACGCCCCTTTTCTCGTTGTAGGAGACGTTGTTCTGGACGACCCTGAGGTCGGGGATGCCGAGGGCGGTCATCTTGGCGCGCTGCCAGTTCTCCTTGAACCAGCCGCGCGAGTCGCCGTGCACGGCCAGGTCGACGACCTTGAGGCCCCCGATGCCGGTCTCGGTGACGGAGAGGTCCTTCTCGAATGCGATGTCTGCCATGTGGGAAAAGCTCCTATCGAAGAGGTTGGGTAACCGGGGGCGCCCGCGCGGGGACGCAGGATCATCCCCA
>OLPW01000295.1_pt1 | contig 61190 bp, 58 predicted proteins | sample 1672161 | NCBI WGS metagenome assembly OLPW01 (sample SAMEA3136654, study PRJEB25190) | human gut metagenome
CATCCAGGAACACGCCGTCGCCGGTGGTGTAGAACGCGCCGTCGCCGACGAAGACGGGGTTTTCCTTGCCCTTAAACTGGATCCCCAGGATGACCAGCAGGACAATGAAAACACCCAGCGCTACGAAATACGCTATTTTGGTGCTTTTCTTTTCCATGTGTGTGATTTACCTCCTCACAAATTGGTGGTGAATACCATCAGCCGGCGAAACAGCGTATCTGCCCCGCCAACCTCCTGTATCATACCGTTACGCTAAGATATTGTCAAGTTCTTAACGTCATATTCCATTATTTTAACAAATTGTGAACTCCGTTTTCGTCGTTTTTACAAGAGAAACCGGGCGGCAAACACAGTATCGTGTGCTTTTTACGGCAGGCGGCACAAGTCTTTCCGGGTCCGCGGACGCAAAAAGAGACGCCGGTGCGGCGGCACCGGCGTCCCCTCTGTTAAGTAAGAGTTTGTTTATTAACAATTCGTCAAGAGACTTTACAGGAAGAATTCCTTTATCTGACCGTACAGGATGAGGACCATGATCAGCGGCGTGATGAACTTGACGCAGACCTTGAAGAAGCCGTAGCTGCCCATGACATGACCGGACTGTTCCGTCTCTTCCTTGACGAACTCGGGGCCGATCTCCCAGCCGATCATCAGAGACATCAGCAGCGCGCCCAGCGGCATCATAACGCCCTCGGACAGCGCATCCCAGAAGTCCAGCCAGTCGGCAGCCCAGGTCTTGGGATTTGCAATGTTCAGCAATTCCGCAGGCGAGAAGCTGCTGGCACCCAGACGGTCAGCGCAGACCAGGATGCAGCCCAGGCCCACACAGGCGGCGGCGATGAGGGTATAGCTCTTGCGCTTGTCGCCCTTGCCCTCGTCGCGGGCCTTATCCACAAAGTGAGCCACGATGACCTCCAGCAGGGAGATAGAGGAGGAGATAGCGGCAAAGACCACCAGCAGATAGAACAGGATGCCGAAGATGGGGCCGAGGCCACCCATGCGGCTAAACACGTTCTGCATGGTGACGAACAGCAGGGACGGGCCACCCACTGCGCCGGAGGGATCCAGAGCGAAGCGGCCGGGCAGCACGCACAGGCCGGCCATCAGAGCCACCATCGTATCCATGACCACGATCAGCAGCGCGTTCTTCTGGATGTTCTCCTTCTTCTGCAGATAGGAGCCGTAGGTGATCATGGCGCCCATACCCAGGGACAGGGAGAAGAACATCTGGCCGCCGGCGGTAGCCAGCACGGTCAGGACGTCGGGTGTCTCCTGCTTGAAGGTCACGATGCGCTGCATGACGCCGTTGATCTCCACCGCGGACATTTTCACGCCATCGATGACGGCGGAGGCGGGAACATAGTATCCATTTTCAGTAGCCCAGCCGGGGGCAAACATGTACTTCAGGCCATCCAGGGCGCTGCCGTGGATCACGTGCTCCACCAGGGAGCCGTCCGCCTGGAGCACCTGCACGGTGGTGTCCACACCGTCCAGCGTGCAGGCGCGGATGATGCAGATCAGCAGAGCCACGAACAGGGCGGGCATACCCACGGAGCAGACCTTCTCGATGCCGCCGCCGACGCCGCCGAGAACGATAAGCATAGTCAGCACCACGAAAATCAAGCCATAGATAATGGCCTCGGTGGTGCTGGACATGAAAGCGCCGAACACCGCGTCGCCCAGAGAGGCGCTGGCCGCGTCCGCCGACGCGGCGGCGATGGCACTGGCGCCAAAGCCCGCGCCGAACAGGTCGCCTACATTGAGCACCACATACTTAATGCAGTAGCCGCCCAGAGCGCAGTAGAAGAACAGGATGAAGAAGGCGGACAGGATGCCCATCCAGCCCATCCAGCTGAACTTCTTGCTAAGGGCCTTATATGCTGCCACAGCGCCCTTGCCTGTCTTACGACCAATGGCCAGCTCGCCCACCATGACGATGAATCCGCAGCAAACAGCCAAAATGAGGTAAATGATGAGGAACGTGAAGCCGCCGCAGGCGCCCATCTTATTGGGGAAGCCCCAGATGTTGCCCAGGCCGACCGCCGAGCCGACCGCGGCCATCAGGAATCCGAAATTGGATCCAAAGCCTTTTCTTTCTTCCATTGTTTTCTCTCCTTACAAGTTTCCCCCGCCGCGCCGCGGCGGGCGTGTTTGTATCTTACTGCGAAAAAACCGCCCTGTAAATACAGGCAGGCGTTTCTTAACACGGTGACAGCGGAAATGCGGTTTTTCTTTATCCGTTCATTATAAAATTTCCGTAAAGCGTCGGTTCGTGTCGGCAGATATTTTCTCCAAAAGAAACGCCCCGCATATGAAAAAGACCGCCCGCAGGCGGTCTTTTCTTCTCGGTATGTATCAGTCTCCCTCGCGCATACGGTAGCCGACGCCCACCTCGGTGAAAATATACTGGGGGTTGCCGGGGGTAGGCTCGATCTTGCGGCGGATGTTGGCCATATTTACCCGGAGGATCTGATTGTCGGTCTTGGCCTTGGGCCCCCACAGCTCCCGGATAATGAAGTCGTAGGTCAGGACCTTGCCGGCGTATTTGCCCAGCAGGGCCACGATCTTGTACTCATTGACGGTCAATCCGGCGTTCTCGCCGTTCATCAGCACCTGGTGCTTATCGTAGTCGATGGTCAGATCGCCGGTGACGAACTTGCCGGACTGGGCGATCTGGGTGTTGGAAAGGGTGGTGCGGGTGTGGCGGATGGCGGTGCGGATGCGGGCCAGCAGTTCGGAGGTGCCGAAGGGCTTGACCAGATAGTCGTCGGCGCCGTAATCCAGGGCCTCCACCTTGTCGTGCTCGTGGTTGCGGGCAGAAACCACCACCACCGGCAGATTGGACCACTTGCGGACAGATTTCAGCACCTCCATGCCGTCCATGTCGGGCAGGCCCAGGTCCAGGACGATCATGTCCGGGCAATGGGAGGCGATCATGGTCAGGGCCTCCTCGCCGGTGCGGACAATGATGGTGTCGAAGCCGTTGGCGGTGAGGATCATGGAGATAAAGTTGCTGATGGACTGCTCATCCTCCACGATCAGGACTTTGTCTTTAATCTTCATCGTTTTCTCCTTTCATGGGCAGGGTCACGGTAAATACCGCGCCGCCCTCCTGTCTGTTGTCTCCCCGTATCACACCGCCGTGGGCCAGCACAATGGTGCGGCACACGGACAGACCAATTCCCATGCTGCGCTTGCCGTCACTGCTGCGGTCGCTGCGGGCGGAGCCGTCGAACAGCCGGGGCAGCAGGTGCTGGGGAATGCCGCGGCCGTCGTCCGCCACAGTGAACACCGCGCAGTTGCCCTCGCTGGACAGGGTCACGTCGATATGGTGGGTCTCGCCGTGGATGACGGCGTTCTCCATCAGGTTCACCAGTACCTGCTCCATCAGCAGGGGATCCATGGGCACCATCATCAGCTCAGCCGGCAGATGGACACGGATATCCACCTCCGGGTAGTGCTTGTGGGTCTTGGCCACGGCGGACTCGATGACCTCCTCCGCCGGCTCCGGCTCTTTCTTGACCTTAGCCTCCTCAGAGCTTATGCGTGTGATGGACAGCAAATTCTCTACAATGCGGATGAGCCACTGGGCGTCCTCGTTGGTGGATCGCAGCAGCTGCTGGCGCTGCTCCTGCGTCAGTCCGCCGTCCTGCTCCAGCAGAACGTTGGTGGCGCCCACGATACCGGTCAGCGGCGTGCGGATGTCGTGAGACACGGCGCGCAGCAGGTCGGCATACATCTTTTCGCGGTCGGCCTCCCGGCGCACCTGCTCGGTCTGCTTGGCCCGACTGGTAACGGTGGCGGTCAGGATGGAGATGGTCATCATCACCAGGAACGTCAGCGGAAAGCCCGTCAGCGTAAAGCTGATATGCCAGAAGGGGTAGGTAAAGATGATGTCCACGCTGAACATCCCCACCACTGCCATGATGATGCCCAGCAGATAGCCATCCGTCCAGTAGGCGGTAAGGAACACATCCAGCAGAAAGATCATGGCAACGTAGCTGGTGTCGTTGTGCATATCGAAGCTGCGAAGCAGCAGACAGCACATAACGGCTACCAGGTAGAGTCCCAGTGCTTTCAGCACATCCATGCCGGAAAAGCGCAGGCCAATGGTCCGCAGCAACTGTCTCCGGCGGGCTTGTTTACCGGTCATAGCCGCCCTCCCCTCCTTTTGATGACGCTATTATAACATACATTGTCGCTAAGGTAACGCTAAGATATCGTTAAGGTATCACGAATATCTCATTAAGAGCAACCGAAAATAACAAATAAGAGACGGCGTTGGCCGTCTCTTTTCATCTTTGCTGCGCGGGGATCAGGCTTTGCGATCTATGTGCAGGAGGCGTTTTCTGTCGAAAAACACCCATAAAAAAGCAAATCACCACGCTTTCGCGTGGTTTCCTCATCGGTATGCCTTACCGCTGGCTCACTTCCCAGTCGCTGTCGGCAAAGATCATGTCATCCAGGTCACCCCAGATCCAAGTTGTCGTCATGGTGATATCACGCTCCTTTCTTCCGTTTTACAGTGTTATTATATGCCGCGGCAGCCCGGATAACAAGGGCAAAATTGGATATTATGTATAAAGCTTTTGTAAACTTTTATTGCACATCGCACAATACCTATGGGTTATTTCTGTGTAACGCTCTTGCGCTGTTGTGTGCTGTATAGTATAATAAAGTGTTCAAGCAGTCTTATGTGGTGAGGTGAGCACCTGATGAGAGAGTTTCACGGCGGCGACTATGATGTGGCCGTCATCGGCGCGGGGCACGCGGGCATCGAGGCCGCCCTGGCGGCGGCCCGGATGGGCATGAAGACCGTCTGCCTGACGGTGAGCCTGGACGCGGTGGGGAATATGCCCTGCAACCCGGCCATCGGCGGCACCGGCAAGGGTCACCTGGTCCGGGAGCTGGACGCACTGGGGGGCGAGATGGCCCGGGCGGCGGACAGGGCCTGCATCCAGTATCGGATGCTGAACCGGGGCAAGGGTCCCGCCGTGTGGTCCCTGCGGGCCCAGGCGGACCGGCGGAAATACCAGCAGGTAATGAAGCACACGCTGGAATTGCAGCCGGGGCTGACGCTGCGGCAGGCGGAGGTGACGGAGATACGCTGCGACGGGAACGGCCATGCCGCCGCCGTGGTGCTCCGCACCGGCGCGGTGCTGGGCGCCCGGGCGGTCATTCTGTGCACGGGCACCTACCTGACCGGGCAGACCATCGTGGGCGAGTGCATCGAGTCCTCCGGGCCGGACGGCCTGCACCCGGCCAACGCCCTGACGGACAGCCTGCGGGCACTGGGGCTGCCCCTGCGGCGGTTCAAGACCGGCACGCCGCCGCGGATACACCGGGGCAGCGTGGACTTCAGCAAAATGGAGATACAGGAGGGCGACCCGGATCCGCTGCCCTTCAGCTTTGAGACAAAGGACGTGCCGGAAAACCGGGCGGTGTGCTATCTGACCTACACCAACGAGGAGACGCACCGGATCATACGGGAAAATCTGGACCGCAGTCCCATTTACTCCGGCGTTATCGAGGGCATCGGCCCCCGGTACTGCCCGTCCATCGAGACGAAGGTGGTGCGCTTTGCGGACAAGCCCCGGCACCAGCTGTTTATCGAGCCTATGGGGCTGGACACCGAGGAGCTGTATGTGCAGGGCTTCTCGTCCTCCATGCCGGAGGAGGTGCAGCTGGAGATGCTGCACACGGTGCCGGGACTGGAGCACGCAGTGATGATGCGGCCGGCCTACGCCATTGAGTACGACTGCATCGACCCGCTGGCGCTGCTGCCCACACTGGAGGTAAAGGCAGTGCCCGGCCTGTACGGCGCGGGGCAGTTCAACGGCTCCTCCGGCTACGAGGAGGCGGCGGTGCAGGGCTTTGTGGCCGGCGTGAACGCGGCGCTGAAGCTGCAGGGCCGGGAGCCGCTGGTGCTCAAGCGGAGCGAGAGCTATATCGGCACGCTGATCGACGACCTGGTGACCAAGGGCACCGAGGAGCCGTACCGCATGATGACCAGCCGGTCGGAATACCGGCTGCTGCTGCGGCAGGACAACGCCGATGCGCGGCTGTGCCCTATCGGGCACGAGCTGGGGCTGGTCAGCGATGAACGGCTGGCGGCGGTGGAGGCCAAGTACGAGGCCGTGGCAAAGGAAATACGGCGGCTGGAGCACACGGGCATACCCGGTACGCCGGAGCTGAACGCCCTGCTGGCAGAACGGGGCACCGCCGCCGTGGACAGCGGCTGCCGCCTGATCGATCTGCTGCGGCGGCCCCAGTTGACCTATGCGGACCTGACAGAATTCGACGCAAATCGACCCGACCTGCCCGCGGAGGTGCGGGAACAGGTGGAGATCACCGTGAAGTACGAGGGCTATATCCAGCGCCAGCAACGGCAGGTAGCGGAGTTTGAGAAGCTGGAGCGCCGGAAGCTGCCGCCGGATATGGACTACGACCACATTCAGGGTCTGCGGCTGGAGGCGCGGGAGAAGCTCAGCGCTCTGCGGCCCCTGAACGTAGGGCAGGCCGGGCGGGTGTCCGGCGTGTCACCGGCGGATGTGGCGGCGCTGCTGATCTGGCTGCAGACACACGACAAGGAGGCGGACGCATGACGGCACATGAGCTGACCCACACCATACGGAACGATATGCCGGTGTATCCCGGCACGGAGCAGCCCCGGCTGACCACCGCCTGCACGATTGACCAGTGCGGCTACCGGGAGACGCTGCTGCATATGTTCTCCCACACCGGCACCCACATGGATGCCCCGGCCCATATGCTCCATGACGGCACGGCGCTGGACCGCTACGACGCGGCGAAGTTCGCCGGTCCCGCCGTGGTGGTGGACTGCCGGGGGCAGCGCGCCATTACTCTGTCCCTGCTGCAGAGCTATGACCTGAACGGCGCGGACTTTGTGCTGTTCTGCACCGGCTGGGACAAGAAGTGGGGCACGCCGGGCTACTATGAGGGCTTTCCCTGCCTGACGGCGGAGGCGGCGGCATATCTGGCCGGCCTGCCGCTGAAGGGCGTGGGCGAGGACACCATCTCGCTGGACCCCTGCGACAGCGTGGATTTTCCCAACCACATGACACTGCTGGGCGCGGACTTTGTGAACACCGAGAACCTCAAGGGGCTGGACAAGCTGCTGGGCCGACGCTTCACGTTCGTTACGCTGCCCCTGAAATTTGAGAATGCCGATGGCTGCTCCTGCCGCGCCATCGCTCTGGAGGAATGACAATGGGTAAACTGCGGTTCCTGTTTGCGCTGTGGATGGCAAAGCTGTCCATCCCGGCGCTGAAGATCACCCGCCACAACGGCACGGACTTTCCCGGCAGTCTGGCGGTGAAGCTGTGTCCGGACTTTTTGAAGTATATCGGCAAGCCGGAGCACATCATAGCCGTCACCGGCACCAACGGCAAGACCACCGTGGCCAATATGCTGAACGACGTGCTCACCGCCGAGGGCAAGACCGTACTCAGCAACCGGGCGGGCAGCAACATCATCTCCGGCGTCAGCACGGCGCTGCTGAAGGGCTGCGGCCTGCTGGGCCGGATCAGGCCGGAGTACGACCTGGCGATCCTGGAGATCGACGAGCGCTCCGCGCCCAGGATCTATCCCTATGTGAAGCCGGAGCACATCGTCATCACCAACCTGTTCCGGGACTCCATCATGCGGAACGCCCATCCGGGCTACATCGCGGACATCCTGACCCGGTCCCTGCCTAAGGAGAGCAGGCTGATCCTCAACGCCGACGACCTGATCTCCTGCACGGTGGCGCCGGAGAACCAGCGGGTATATTTCGGCATCGACCGGCTGCCCACCGACGTGACGGAATGCGAGAACCTGCTGAACGATATGCGTATCTGCCCCCGATGCGCCGGGAAGCTGCGGTATGAATACCGCCGCTACCACCACATCGGCCGGGCCGTGTGCGAGAGCTGCGGCTTCCACTCCCCCGACTGCGACTATCTGGCCACAAAGGTGGACACCGCCGCCCACACCATGTGCATACGGGAGGCGGGGCAGGAATACCCGTACACCCTCATCACCGACAGCCTGCACAACATCTACAACACGGTGACGGTGATCGCCGCCCTGCGGCAGCTTGGCTATGACCACGGCACCATCGCCCGCCGCATGGCGGAGGTGAATATCCCCGCCAGCCGGCTGTCCGAGGAGGATATCGGCGGCGTGAAGGTCATTATGCAGATGTCCAAGGACAAGAACGCTCTGGCCTGCTCCCGCAACTTCGACTATATCCGGTCCAAGCCGGGGAAGAAGGAGCTGCTGCTGATGATGAACTGCCTGGGCGTGGCCAAAAGCTGGTCGGAGAACCCCAGCTGGATGTACGACACAGATTTTGAATTCCTGAACAGTGACGATGTGACGTGCCTGGTCTGCGCCGGGCCGCGGGCCTATGACTACCAGCTGCGGCTGCTGCTGGCGGGCATCCCCCGGCAGAAGATACGGCTGGCCGAGGACGAGTTCGCCGCCCTGGAGCTGCTGCCGCTGACCCCCGGCGACGACGTGTATCTGCTCTACGGCGTGGACGGCACGCCCCTGGCCTTCCGGGTCAGGGAAAAGCTAAAGGAAAAGCTGCTGGCAAAGGAGGGCGCGCAATGAAGGCGGAAATTCTGTTTCCGGAGGTCTGCAACCTGTACGGCGATCTGCAGAACATCTACTATCTGAAGCGCTGCTGCCCGGCGCTGGAGATCATAGAGACGGACCTGCACAGCAAACCCCGGTTCCTCACGGAGGATGTGGCGCTGGTCTATATGGGCAGTACCACAGAACAGGGGCTGCGTCTGGCGGCGGACGCCCTTCGGCCCTATGCCGCGGACATCGCCGCAAGGGCGGACGCGGGACAGCTGATCCTGCTGACCGGCAACGCGCCGGACGTGTTTTCCGCCGCCATAGAAAGCGACAGCGCCGACACCATACAGGGACTGGGCATTCTGCCCGGGCGGGTGAAGTACACCATGATGAAGCGGCACAACAGCTTCTTCCTGGGCACCTTTGACGGTATGGAGGTCGTCGGCTTCAAGAGCCTGTTCGGCTTCCACTACGACGCAGCGGAGGCGGAGGGCTGGTTTGACACCGTGCGGGGCGTGGGCCGCACGCCGGAGTCGAAGCTGGAGGGCTTTTGCCGGGGCGGGCTGTACGCCACGGCGCTGATCGGCCCGTTGCTGATCCTAAATCCTCCGCTGTGCAAGTGGCTGCTGCGGCAGATGGGCGCCGAGGACACCCTGGCCTTCGAGGACGCGGCCTTCGCCAGCTTTAACAAACGTGTGGCGGAGTTCAAGGAGCCGGGCAGAGGTTTCCAATACTCGTAAGCAAAAAACATCCCCCGGTCGGGGGATGTTTTTTTATCAGAGCTTTTCGGACAGCGTTTCGTCCAGGCCCACGCCGTAGAGGTTCTTGGCCGAGCAGCCGGCGCGCCCGCCGCCGGCACAGGCGCAGGCGCACGCACAGGCGCAGCTGCTGGCGCAGGCACAGTGGCTGCCGCCGCCGAAACCGCCTCCACCAAAGCCGCCGCCACGGCTGCCGCCGCCGAAGCCGCCGCCACCTCTTCTGGGCGGTCTGGGCTTTGTTTTGGTGCCCACGCTGCCGGGGCGGGGCCTGCCGTCCGGCCCGGCGGGATACCACAGGTGGTTGACGAACACATACCGGGTGCCGAAGCCGCCGGCGTAGCCGTCGCCCCGGCGGGCGGCGGAGATCAGCACGATAATAAAAATCACCACGAAGATCATCACCATCATGCCGACGATGGCGTCACCGGTGTCGTCCTCAAAATGCTCGCATGGCACATACACACAGTGGTCGTAGTCGGAGGGGAGATTGTCGGCGCTGTATTCCTCCGACAGCTGGGTGGGCCAGTCGGTGTAGCGCACCTGTACGTTCATTTTGTAGCCGTAGTCCAGATCGGAGGCGGTGATGGTCATGCCGTTTTGCACCGTCACGCTGTCAGCGCCGCTGACCGTGCCCTCGGTGAAATCGCCGGTCAGCCCGGCGGGGTCGTTCCAGATGAGGGTCATCTGGCCGATCCTGGCCTCGTCGAACCAGCCGGGGGTGTAGTCGTAGGTCACGGCGCTGCCGTCCAGTTGGTACATATACTCCTGCACCCAGGAGTAGGCGAAGGAAAAGGTCTCGTTCGCCTCGTAGGCGCGGTCAAGATAGACATACATATAGCTGTTATCGAAGTCCAGCCGCTCGATGTTGTCCGTCTGCGCCGCCACGTCCCGGATGGAGCCGTTGGGCACGCCTATTTTCAGCTCCTGCCCGTAGGGCAGCTCCTCCAGCGGCGTCCACTCCAGCTTCACGGTGATAAGCAGGCTGCCATCCTCCGTGTTGGGCGTCACCATAACGCCGTACTGCTCGATGTAGTCGTAATCTGCCCATGCGGTGGCGGTAAAGCAAACCGCCGCCAGTAAGACAAGCAGCAGAACGTGCAGTTTCTTCAGCATAGGGTGCCCTCCTCCCGGTTGCTTTCACGCAGTTGGCACAGCTGCTCCATTTTGGCGCTCTTGGCCCGGATGGCCGCGCAGCGCTCACTCTGCCAGATCTTGTCCCAGTCGTCGGCGAGGATGTTCCCCAGGGGCTGGCTGCTGAGCCAGCTCTGGCAGGGGATCACGCCGCCGTCCGGGGCGATGGCCATGTTGCTGAGGCAGGCGCCGCAGCTGGGCACCAGGGTCAGGCCCAGGGCGCGCAGCGTCTCCTCCTTCAGCCAGCCGGGGCTGGTGAAGTCCAGTTCCATTTCCAGCTCCTCCGTCACCGCCACGGCCTTTGTCAGTACGTCGGTGAGCTGCTGCTCCGTCAGCGCCGTGGCCCGGCTCTCGTCGCCCACCGCGCCGCCGGAGGGGATCAGCCCGGAACAGGTCACGTAGCGGACGCCCAGACCGTGGACGAAACGCAGCGTCTCGTCATAGGCGGTATTCAGGCTACACAGGGGCGTATTCACGGACACGGACAGTCCCGCCGCCACAGCGGCACGGATGCCCGCCACGGTGTCATCAAAGCCGTCGGCACCCACCAGGGCGTTGTGAATGTCCTTATCATGGCTGTAGAGCGTCACCTGCACACTGTCCAGGCTGGCGTCATACAGCTTTTGGCACAGCATGGGCGTCAGCAGGCGGCCGTTGGTGTTCAGCCGGGTGACGAACCACTGGGCGGCATCCACCAGCTCCACCAGATCGGCGCGCAGGGTGGGCTCACCGCCGGTGAACGTCACCTGGGGGATATTTGCCGCGCGCAGCCGGTCCAGGACCTCCTTCCACTGGGCGGTGGTCAACTCCGGCATATCGGACAGGGGCTGTCCCGCCGCATAGCAGTGCAGACACTTCTGGTTGCAGTGCCACGCGCCGTCACGGGTCATGGCGCTGACCATCAGGTCCATACGGTGGGGCGCGGTCATCTCGGGGGCGTATTCCCCCAGCGTCAGCGGCGCGACCTCCGCCTCCGGCTCCTGCCCCCGGGCGATGGCCACCAGGGACTCTATCATGATTTGCAGGTCCTCCGCCAGACGCTCCTTGGGCGTGAAGGGGTAGACCTTATGGGTCCGGGCCACCGCACCGGCGGCCATGGCGTTCCAGTCGCTCTCGGTGATCTCCAGCCCGGCGAAGGGCTCCAGCCGGTCCATGAAGCAGGAGAGCAGGATGGCCCAGCTCAGGTTCAGGGGCACCAGCTTGCTGCCGTTGAGCAGCAGCAGAAAGGGCGCGTTCTCCGCGTCCTCACGGGGTGGGATCATGTGGATACGCACCACGCCCCGGCCCTTGGGGTCCAGGGTGATGTGCCGCACACAGTTCAGGTGCTGCCGCCGGTAGCGGCGCTCCAACATTGTAGACACAGGCAGTCCTCCTTTATGAAGGCGATGTGGGGATAGCTATGTGCAGTATACCACAGCGCGGGGCAAAGCGCAACAGGACGCACAGTGAGGCAGTAGCGGTAACGCTCCGTTTCAACGATGTAACCGTAGTTTTGTGTCCAGCCGCCGCTGATTTTCCCGCCGTGTTCATAGCAGAAACGCTCCATGGCGAAGCGGTTTTTCAGCACGCTCTCCCGCAGCGTGTCCACGACCTCCTGCAGCTCCGCCTTGAACGCGGGGCTGTTCAGCTCTTCCGGGCCGCGGGGCCACCAGGTATGCCAGAACTCATTGCCGCTGCGCCCGAAGTCCATCCGGACATGACCAACGGTACCCAGCCGCTTATCTTCTTCGGGGTGCGGGGTATAAAATAAGCCCGCCTCCTCCGGGCGGACAGGGCGGATATGAAATTGCGTTGCATCTTTCAAGGTTAAGATCTCCTTTCGGTGTAGAATTTGGCTTTACACATTTTGGGGGATATGCTATGATGTGGCTGACTAATCGAAATTTGAGAGAACAGGGAGGACAAAATGAAAAGAGAAATTGCTGTATTTCTTATAATAACTATGGTTTTATCATTATCAGCTTGTGGAAAGACACTCAAAGGCACAGATGGACTAATAGAAAAAGCAAGAGAAGAAATACCGATTTCTGATTCCGATACCATTGATTTGCAGTATGCAGGAATGTGTGGCAATGACAATAGAGCAATCGCTTGGTTTATCTCAGGAAATGAATATCAGAAGCACTATTATTTGCCCATGGAAGTTGAGGTAAAAGAGGATGCTGCTGAATACACTTTTATCCGAACCTATAAGCCCATTGATGATAGAATCGGAGACATTGCATATATTCAATGGGGTGATGGATATGCGTTTATAGTAAACAATACAAATTGTAAAAGTGTTAGATTCACATCCGGAAATGAAGTGTACGAAGAAGTAATACCGGATGATACTTATCCGTATGTTTTCTTCTATCTTTCTGACCATACAAATTCCACTCTGCAATTTGAATTCTTAGATGCCGAAGGTAATGAATTAAGATAACGATTTCCAGTTTATCTGCCTATCAAGCGGCTCGTTCCAAACGGATCGAGCCGCTTTTACTTACATCATCCTCTGTCCCTGCCGCTGCTCCGGGAAGGGCGGGTCCAAGCGGCGCAGCAGGCCGAACTCTGTTTGCGTCACGCAGTCGTTTTCCATGCAGTCCTGACCGTATTTCTCAAAATCCATGTAGCCGTCCAGCTCATAGATGGCTTCATCATCCAGTCCCAGCGTTTCCTGCAATCGCTGCTGACCGTAACCGTAAGCACCCTCCGTGATGCGCTGATAGTTGTCCAGATTTCGCAGGAGCTCACAGGCTCCGCGCAGCGTATCCGGCCGCTCGGCCTCCAGCACGGCGGCGTAGGTCAGGAGCATCCCGTCCTTCTGCCAGATGTCCTCCAAGGCTTCGGAAAAGTCGTTGTAATCCTCCACGGCGGGGCAATTAGTATATCGCATAAGACAGGAAATATACCAAACCAAGAAAAATAGAAAAAGCGCCGCCTTGGGATTTCTCCCAAGACGGCGCTTTTCTGTTTTGGATCAGAGCGAACACTTCACGGCGAAGCCGCCGCTGAAGAAATAGGTGTTCGTCCAATACCTGTTTGGTGGACCTGAAGGGATTTCCCCCGCAAGGGGGGATAAACTTCGACTCCCGCAGGCCCACGGCAAAATGAAAACCGCCCTTTCGGACGGTTTTCATTTTGGTGGACCTGAAGGGATTCGAACCCTCGACCTCTCGGATGCGAACCGAACGCTCTCCCAAGGCTGACATATTGCATCCATACCACAAGCGTTGTAGCACGGTATTCATATCTACTGCAAAAGTGTACATCGCGCAAAACGAGTAGTGTCAAATATATAGTCGCTTTTCTTCAGATCAATGATTCTGCAAGGCACATAAATCCCAATCTTTATTTCATTCTGCAAATATCAAAAATCACAAATTCGACCCGTTATCTTCAAAGCGATATGTTACATAAACTTGTTGCAGCTTGTTTTTTCGTGGAATTAAAGTCCCATCACGAACCATACGATGGTAATCATTAAGCGCTCGCTCTAATTTACAATAATTTTCATCTTTGATTGCCGGCGTATTCGGCAACTGCCGGATCATATCTACCACACTCATATAAATAGCCTCGTCTGAAAAAAGAATCTGTAACCATGACTTTGAATATACTCAGTCAAACTATCATAATACTCACTGATAATTGAATTCAATTCTGGATCTTGCTCAAAATCTACTATTTTCAGGTGCAACTCGTCCGTCAGCACTTGGATTCCTATAGGTCTCCCATGGGACTTCCACACATTATTGTCGCTAAGCATATTTGCGATTTCAAGTGCGCGAGCCTCTTTTTCTGCTTCTGTTACCGGTTTTCCATTGTTCGAGTGTGTAACCCAATCCTTAAACTTGTATTTTGTTAACCACTTTTTAAGCATGTCAACAGCTAATTCTTTCGCCTGTTCGTACGACCTAAGCTCTGCAAGATCGAAGTCCTTGAGAATCAGAAATTCAGCCTGAGTTAAATCATTTCTATTAGCTTTTTCAAGCATTTCATTTATTTTATCAAGATATCCTAGTGCGGCGACAAGATTACCATCCTTTGTTTGCACCTGCGGATCAATCGGTCCAAGTGAGGAGTAATAATTCATATAGATATTATCCCCGCTCATACACCAAATTGTTCCCGCGCTATATGCATAATCAGGGATGATAAAGTTAACTTCTTCATAAAAATGACGAAGTATATCCACCATTCTTTGAACAGGTATAAGACTTCCTCCGGGAGTTGTGAGGAAAACATACAATGCCCGATGTTTTTTATCATCTTTTGCCAAATTCTCAATGATGTCTTTCACTTCTCGCTCTACGCCATTAACAATTTCGCCATAGTACGTAAAGACGTCCGCATTGAGCTTTGTTTCTAACTTTGCAAGGAGATCTGAAACTGCACTTTGGTTTAATCTTTCCAACTTGTTGACCATCACTTTCCCTCCCTTAAAAGTTTTATATATTGTAACACTAATGCAAAAAAACTTCAAGGAAGAATACTGAATATTAACAACAATGTACAAGCACTATTAGGAAACAGATTAACATACACCTAGTAAAGAATATGGGCACACAGAAGAATTATATACGTCTCTCTATTACTCTCCCGAAAACATATTGGAGTTGCCCAAATTCATGCAACACTACACCCCCATCCCGTTCAAATACTGCGCCTCGGAGATGTTGAAGTCAATTTGGATGCCATAGCCACGGGTCAGGGTCACGGCTCTGATCAGGTGGGACGCGATAAGCTTGCGCTCGGCCGGGGTCGCGTTGTCAAACATTTCCGCCCAGGAAAGGAGCTGCTGGTGCTGCTCCTTCAGCTCCTTGGTAAGCCTGTCGCTGTCGGCCAATCGCGCTTCCAGCGATTCGATGCTGGCAGTCAGCGATGTCATGGCCTCCTTTACGGAGTCCAGTCGGCTTTTGACCTGCTCGGGGGTGAAGGGACATTTTCCGTCCAGCGAGTCCAGCATCAATCCTTCCCAGCGCCCCTGCTCGATATGCTTTTTGGAAAGCTCCAGCTTGGCTTGCCGAATCTGCTGCTGCAAATCAGATGCCGTTGCGCCGATCTGATTGCGGACGATATCGTACTCGCTGACAGCTCCGGCCTTTTGCAGAATATCCCGGATGAGCTTGCCGACCACGGCATCCACCTTTTCGGCACGGTAGGTCGTGGGGCCGTCGCAGTTCTCTTTGTGTTGGGTACGGTTATAGCACTTGTAGATGGCCACACGCCCATTACTGCCATCGGTGGGGTAATGGGTCTTCCGTGCTGTTGACGCAAAAATGCGGCCACCGCAGTGACCGCAATACACATTGCCGGACAGCAGAGCACTGCCGGTATTTTTTCGGGGATAGCTGCGAATCGGACGAGAAACCTCTGCTTCGCTGCCATCCTTCAGTGTGATGGTTTCCGTTCCATAGGCCGCAGCGCATTTTGCGAGGTAGTCCGCAGACCGCTGCTCCCGCCCCTTTTGGACACGCTGGAACTGCTCCGGCGTAATGATCTGCAGTTCGGGAAATATTTCCGATACGCTTTCACCGCTTCGCAGCACGCCGGTATAGGCGATATTGATGAGGATATTTTGAATGGTGGAATAGTGAAACGGCTCACTGGTGCGGAGGTTGATGAAGCCCTCCTCTTTGAGCGTGGTAGAGGTTTTTCTCCCACCATAGCCGTACTGATCCGCTAGCTCGAAAATACGCCGGACAGCGGCAGCCTCCATAGGATTTACCTCAATGTCAAACAGCTCACGGTTCTTTTTGCCCATGCGTCCCTTCTTCACCAACTGATAGCCATAGGGAGCGTAACCACCACGGAACCGACCCTCTATGACGATCTGTCCCAGCCGGGTCTTGGTGCGAATGGAGGTCTTGATGCTCTCGCCGGACGCCTGCCAGTAACGGATGTAGTTCAGCAGCTTGTCCACATGGTTATCAAACCGCTGCTGGCCTTCCTCGGCACTCCAGACCTCAATACCGTTGTTGACAAACCATTCCACAATGAAGGGTGTTTCGTCATCGCGCCGGCCAAGGCGGTCAAACATGAAAACAAGAAGGATGTCAAAGGTGTTCAGTGCCGCCTCGCGCTGGATCTCCTGTATGGCATCGCGCTGCTTGGCGGAGACCTTGAAGCCGGACACGCCTTTCTCTGAAAACTCCCGAACAATGTCCCAACCCATCTGTGCGGCAAACTCATGGCACCGCTGTTTCTGCATGGGGATGTCGTCTTTTTCGACCTGCTTCAGTGTGGAAACACGGTACAGGCAGCAAACTCTTTTGCCCAAAGTCACGCCCCCTCACGCCTGGAGCGTCCGAACGTAGCTGTTTTTCAGAATCGCTCGGACGGTGGCCACAGTATCATCAGCAGGAAAAGGCGCGAAAGTGAGATGCACATGGAGTCCATTTATCTCCAGCGCTATCATGTTTTCAGAAGCGGCCATAGCCTGTTCCTCCTTCTTCAGTATCCAATTCACTGGGGAAATGTTCAGTGAGGTCATTGACCGCCCGCAGACGACCAATGACCTCGCTCAATTCATCTTCGGTCAGGGGTGTGTCCCCCGTAATGATGATAGCTCCGTCAATGCAGGCGATCTGCACCTCCGCGTTCGAGTTGATGCCTGCTTGCTCCAATAGTTGCTGCGGTATGGCGATCTGCTGGGTGGTATCCAATTCAGAAAGAGATACCGATGAAACTGTGAGCTCGTGGTATCGGTTTGCGAGACCATCATCGGTGACATACGCCACAAACACGTCCTGCCCGGCAGTCAACCCCATTTCGGTCAAGTCATCCGCCGGGATCACAAGGCGTCCGTCATCGCCAATGGTATAAGAGCTTTCAGAAATTTTAATGAGTACCCCTCCTCTTGCAGTTGCATTGATTCCTGATGGCACAAACACGGATGCTGCGGAAAGGGGTAATAGGGGTGTAGGTAGTAGGTATGTGAGGGAGAGAGAAAATGCAGCACCCGCGTTTCTGCCATCAGGCAAAGGTCGTGGCGGGGTCGCCCCGGTTTCCCGGAACGGCCCACGCCGTTTCTGTCGTTTGTCCAGTCCTATTCGACACTACTTCCCGGACTGTTGGGCGGTCAACTGGTCTGCGGCTGGCACCGCACATGGGAATCTCACCCCTCCGAGGATCTCTCCGAGCTGCACCGATTTTGTGAAGGCATCGCTATGCAGAAGTACCATAATAGGCAGATGAGGTCATGGCGAAACAGCCTGCCACGGCTGCTTTTGGATGAACGGGTATCGCTGGGCACCTTCCGATCTGGGACCTGCATTGACACGAGAAACTCCCGTGCAGGTGGTCATGGCGCGTTCTCCGCATCGCTGTCCTCTTTCTTACGGAGGCTCATCTGCTGATGTGATCCAGTTGCCGGATATGGCCGTATGGCGTTTTTCAAGGTACAGTAAGCCGCTATCTGCAGCTTTGATGTAATTGTACCTTGGACGATCTCACTGCAACAGAGACAAGCTGGCAGGCTTCTTACACTCTTTGTCAGATTTCAAAACTCTCCTCCAATTCAGAAAGAAATGCTATCACAGTTTGAAGTGCTTGCTTCTTGTCATTACCTGCTGTGCCCAGTAGAAGATAATCCAACGAAACGCCAAAACAGCTTGCCAGTTCAACCGCAAACTCAACAGAACCAGTTCTTTGGTTGCTTTCGATTTTCACGATGTACGTACCGGACACATTCAGTTTTTCTGCGAGTTGTTCCTGGGTAAATCCCTTTCTGATTCGCAGTTGCCGAATTCTTGCCCCGTATGATTTGTGGTCAAAGCGCATTTTCTTACCTCCGTTTCATCAAAACTCCTAAAGATTTCTCAAATGGTGAAAACGGTGGGGCACGGCAATGAAATTGGTATCCGCATAATGAAAAGCGGACAAAAAGCCAAGGATGGCCGCAAAGGGCCATCCTTGGCTTTTTGTCCGTTTTGTTGTGTTGTCTGGTCGCATGGTTAGGCGGCCTCTCGAATATCTCCAGAGGCCAATGTGTTCCGGGAACTCCGCTTCCTATATCAGCGTTCTCTATATCCTGGCGCCTCCATTATCCCCCCATACCACTGCCGAGATCATAGCCAAGGTCACAGGTATAGCGCCACTCCACGACGTCGCCGTCCTTCACCTGGTAGCGGGAGCAGCCGTAGTTGGGAAACCAGCCGTTGACGGAATACATCCAGCCGGACAGGCTGCCCACGTCAAACTCGTACAGGTTGTGGATTCCCTCCACGTAGGCGCTGTTGTACATAGGTGTCCAAACGGACTCCATGTGGATCTTATTGTCCTGGCAGACACGCTGAAGCACATCGAACACACTCTCGCCCTCGCTGAAGGTCACGGTGGTGGACGGCAAAATCACGCCGTCCGCAGGGACGAGGGGCTTCTTGCTATCGTCGCACTTGTCCCAGTTGTCCAGAATCGTGGCGCAGGAGATGGAGAAGGTGCAGGTAAGCTCCGCATCATCGTCCCTCACCACGTCCTGCGGCTCTACCGGCGCGGGCTTGCCCTCCGGCACCGGGTCGGTCATGTATTGATCCTTGTTTTCTGTATCCTCCGGCTGCACAGGAGCAGCGCCGCAGGCGGTACAGAAGAGCAGGAATACCGCCAGCAGCAATGCCGCTGCGCATCTGTGCTTCGTACCCATGTCACTACTCCCTCTTGATGCGGCGGTAGCGGCGCACCATGGCAAACGCCAGTATGGCCACTACGATAACCGCCAGCAAGATCGCGCCCAGCGGCGTTTCCGTCAGGGCGGCGCCCACCACCTCGAACACGCTGCTGCCCTTGCCGTCGGGGCCGAATGTGCCGTCCTCGGCGGCTTGGAGGTAGGTCAGGGCGGAAACGGCAGCAGAAGCATCCATGACCGGATCGGCGTAGACCGGCAGGCTGCCCAAATCATCCAGCGGCGCTTCCACCTCGAAGCTGGAAAGAAAGCCCACTCCATCTACATAAAAGGTCTTCATGGCGTCCGCCGCGGTTTTTCCGTTTTTCACGAAGCGAGGGTCGTCCAGAGATATTCCCAGCGCTTCCATCATTTCCAGCACGGCGAGCGTTGCCTCGCCGTTTGAAGTACCGGTCATACCCGGAAAGCTGCCATCCGAAAGCTGTACGGAGGACAGGTATTCAATGGCACGGTCTATCGCCTTGGAAATGTACTCCTTGTCCGCGTGGGGAGCAAGGGCGGTGACATTCTCGGCAGTGTACTGCACATAATCCCGGAGTATCGGGGTAACTATCCCGCTATAGCTTGCGTAAGGGTCAAATTGCCCGTCTGCCGTCTGATATTGCAGTATACCGGCGGCGTACTTGTCCACGACCGTATCCGCGTCCACGCCGCGCTTACGCCACATAGACGCATCTACCGAGTCAAAATCCATCAGCGCCTCTCTGTATTCCGCAGTGTCCATGGCAGAGAGATTTGTCAACGGTGCCAAAAAGTCCATGCCGTTTACGTCTGCAGGATCCATATCCAGCGCTTTCATGGCCTGCACCAGAACCGGCGAGTAGGTGTTCGCCTTGCGTCCCATCAGATATTCGCCGCTGGCTCCCGACAGCATCTCAACAAGGCTTTCCAGCTGTGCACGTTGCTCCTCCGGCAGCTTACCGCCGCCGGCTTCGGACATGGATAAGATCTCCTTGGCCAAATGGCTTAGAGCACCCTCGGAAACGATCGTGCTGTTTCCATCCCCGTAATACCCCTCTGCCAGCTTCTGTGCATAATCCGCAGACTGCGCCTGTAAAAGTTCACTGTAATCTATGGCATTGTCTTGACGGTTTCCCTTTTCCGGCGTGCTTGCGGACGGTGTTCCCGCCACAGCCACTGCCGGTCTGACACTACAAAGCCCTATAAGTCCCGCTTCGTTTATGTAGGTTCGCCGTTCCACAGCCTTGCCGCGGTCATCCGGGGCATCCGGATCGGACATCAACGATGAGCTGGAGGCGTACCAAGCATCCCCTGATCCGCGGTACCCCCAAAGAATATCATGTCGGTAGAACCCCTGTCCCGGCGCGGGGGCACCGTCAAAATAGCTCTCCTGATACCAGTCCATCATGCCGTCCAGCACGGTGTGGCCGTTCTTTACAAATCGCCCGTCGTCAGGGGAGATATCCAGCGCCGCCAGCATTTCCAACACGGCGGCATCCTCCTCCACGTCCTCCTCGCCGTACCTGAGAAAGCCACCGCTGTCCAGCTGCTGCATCGAGAGATAGCTTACCGCCTTTTCTATGGCGGCCCTGACCTCCGGACGGCTCTGGTAAGGCGCCAGCGCCTGCGCGGACTTTGCCGTCAGCAGGATGTAGTCGAACCGGTCCGGCTCGGCAGCCACGCCCTTTTGCTTCAGCTCAGCGGGCCACTTAGAGGTATAACGGAACTCGCCGCTCAGCAGCGGCTGACCCTCCGCCACGCCCTGCTGCGCCCGCTTCCACGCCAATATGCCGTCGATGGCCTCGGTGATGTCCGACACGCTGTATTTCCCCTTGGGCACCACCTGACGCTGGTTGGTCTTTGCCGCCGCGTCTGCCTGCTGCTGCGTCATGGGCGTGACGCTGATGGTCACGTCACCGGTGAAGGTGCCGTCCTTGAACTGCACGCGGCCGAGGATGTTGGAGCCCTCCACCGGCGTGATATTGCCCCACGTCTCCTCGCTCCATTGGGCATCCCTGCCGATCTGGATCTCCACCGTACCGGTGAAGAAGTCGGGATGCTCCAGCGTGACCGACTGCACATAGTACATCCCATTGATGGAGATACCGCAGGCAGCTTCATCCTCTTTGTTTTTGCCCACAGCCAGCGACACACGGGCGACCTTATTTGTGGGCAGGGTATGCCCTTCGTTGGCCGTCAGGTTCAGCACATCTGCGCTGTCTACGCCCACTTTCTCAAACACCCAATAGGGCAGATTATTCCCTGTTGGGGCGTTGACGGTGATGCTGTATCCCGCCGCGTAAGCTGCGGGTATCATGCCCAATACCAGCGCCAGCGCCAGCAGAAACGCCGCCCAATTCCGCACTTTTCTTCTCACAGAGGCATCCCTCCCATTTCCGTTTATATAGCCGTATTCGCGTGGACGGAAATTCCGCCCACGCGAATCGGCAGACCGCTCCTTGCGGAGCCGTCCCTATCTCTTATTCTGCACCGTTGTCGTCCCGCTCATCGCGCTTGACCTTATGGTAGCGGCGCACCGCGCCCACGATGACCAAGGCCGCAACGACTGCCACGATGGACCACACGATAATGGGGTTTTCCCGCACAGCTGTGCCGATGATCTCCCAGATGGAATTGCCGCTAACCTGACCCTCTGACTCCTGCCCGTCCGGAACATCCTCCGGTGCCTCCGTGGTCTGGGACTCGTCGGTGGTATCGGTATCAGGCTCCTCCGCCGTTTCGGACAGATTTTCCATGCTCACCTGCTGGGCATCCAGCCACACGGGGAAGGTCATGGAGGTGCCGCTGGATTCCCACTTGGTATACAGGCGATCCGCCAGCGCCAGCAGGCTGTCGGTATACTGGGTGAAGATGCTCTCCAGCGTACCGCTGGCCATGCCGCTGCCGGTGGTCAGCCATGTGCTGAACGTGGCCTCCGTGCCGGAGGTCATGAACCGCTGGAGCGCCTTGCTGATGGCGTCGCCGTCCTTGCCGGCCACGCCGCTGTGCTCATTCAGGCTGGCCAGCAGCGCCTGCGCCAAGGCGGAGGCCTCATCGGTCTTTTTCGCCGCGGCAGCTGCCGCCATGTTGTCCAGACTATTGGCGATCAGGGCGCGCAGCACATTGGGAGAGTCCTTCAGCCACTGGGAGAAGGTCTTGCCGCCGCCGTTGCTACCCCACTCGGTATAGGCGGACAGCACCAGCCCCTTGACGTTGTACTCCACGTCCATGTTCACGCCGTCCTGCAGACCCTCATCGCTCTCATCACCTGCGCCTGTGCCGCTTCCGCTGCCGGACCCACTGCCGCTGCCGCCGCCGCTGCCGGCGCTGGCAAAGGTCGCCACGACCTTTGCGTTGGCCGCGCCCAGCGCAAAGCTGCCGGGATTGGCAAGGTCAGCGGTCGTGCCGGTGCTCATCAGATCCAGCGTCAGGCTCTTGAGGGCGAAGCTGCTGTTCTTGGGCGTGGCAGTGACAGTCACATTGGTGCCGCTGGGCCCATAGACCGCGTTGTCCGCATCGCCGGTGCGGCCATCGCCGCGCTTGATGGTCACCGAACCGCCTGTGCCGCACTCGGCCTTGGCACGGTAGTAGCTGGTGGACGTTCCCTCGCCGATGGGAACAGGATAGTTGTTCGCGCCCTGCGTCCAGTAGTTCTTGTGGGCATTGACGCCGCCGTCCACGCCCCACGCCACCTTGCCGCTGGCAAAGTCGTCTGCGCTGGCCCACTCGCCGACGCTGGAAACGGAGTCCTTCTTGTCCGCCAGATAGTAGCTGTCGGACACATTTTTCTCTTTCAGCTCGGTGGGCGCAAGGCCGATATTGGCGCCCGGGACATAGCTGAAGGAATTTCTGACCCTATTATACGCACCCCAGCCGTAGAGGATGCCAAAGGCCTTGACAGGCGTGCTTGCCTCGACACTTCCGGTGTTCCAGCAGAATTCTACTGTACCGCCGTAGCCGCCGTTGGTAAGGATACCCGCCGCATAGTCCGTGCCCTTGATCGCGCCTGTATTGCTGCAGAATGTCGCTTTGTTGCCGTTGGAAGCGATGCCCGCAGCCTGCTGGCCGGTCACAGCGCCGCTGTTGCTGCACCGCTCATAGCTTCCGCCCGCCGCAATGCCGGAGGCGTACCCCTGTGCCGCAGATATGCTTCCACTGTTGGCGCAGCTCGTGTAGGAGCCGTCGTTATATGTTTCATTCCCAGTCATTCCGCCTGCGGTTCTTTCGCCGACTACCTTAGCGCTGTTGGTGCAGCCCGTGAAAACGTGATTCAGAAGGGTGGTATGTCCCTTGCCGGCCAGTCCGCCTGCATATTCGCCGGTCACGGAGCCGCCCCTGTTGTGGCAGTTTGTCATTGCGACGCGTCCTCTGCCCAGAAGGCCGCCCGAATCATCTCCGCCGCTGACCGTCAGGTTTTCAGCAACGACATTACGCAGCTCCAGCGCAGTTTCGCCCTCTACAATCGCCACAAGGCCACCGCTGCATGACGTCCCGCTGCTCGTAAACTTCACGCTGCCGTTTTTCAGCGTCAGATCCCGCATCGTCATGGGCACACCGTAAGTACCTCGCACGCTGCCGAAAAGTCCTGCCCATTGCCTGTCTGTTTCCACCTTCAGGCCGCTGATGGTCTTGCCGCCGCCGTCCAGACTGCCGCCGAAGAAATGGAGGGAATCGACGCCGATGGGCGTCCACAGCTCGTTGTTCAGATCGATGTTATTGGTCAGCCTGAACCACTTGCCGGTGTAGCTGAAGCCGTTTTCATTGACCTGCGTTTGCAGAGCAGTCAGCTTACCGACATCGGGAATCTCATAGGGAGCAGCTTCCGTGCCGCTGCCCGCCCATATTGGCGACCACACGGCATAGAGCGTCAGGCTCTTGTTCTTCTCCACCGAAACCGTTTTACCGGCATCATAGCTGTTATCCTCCGTTTTCGCATGGGGGTTCGTGCTCCAGCCGAGGAATGTGCCGTTCTCGTGCTTGAAGCCCAACTCCGTATCGGACTTAATGGTGAAGCTTCCGGTATCGCCTTCGACCCGCTGCTGCTCCGTTACAGCCGCTCCTTCGCCGCCGTTAGGATCATAGACAAGGGTGATCACGCCCTCCACGCCGGGTTCGAAGCTGCCGTCCCAGCGCGTGATGTGCACGGGGTTATTGGGCGCGTCCTGCTTGTTGATCCACTCGGTGTAAGTGCTTCTGTTCTTGTTCAGCAACTCCACCAGCTCGGTGCCATCCACCTTGTACACGGTCTTGTTGTCCTCGGTGGTAGCGGTGATATTCTGCGCTTCACTGCTACTATCCTTGATGTATTTCTGCTCAACTGCACCGTTCAGCTTGCAGAGATAGTAGCTGTTGGTGGCAGCTCGGCTGCTGATGCCGTAGGCCCTGCCTTCCGTGCCGGTCACGTCGCCCAGGTTGTAGCTGTTGGCCACCGCGCCGCGGCCCACAATGCCGCTGGCGGTGCTGCTGCCTTTGACCTCGCCGAAGTTGGCGCAGTTGGTCACCGTGCCCTTGCTGTTTTTGCCGACAATGCCGCCTGTACTGTCGCTGCCGCCGGTGACAGTCCCCTCGTTCCAGCAGAGGTTCACCGTACTTGAGGCAGTGTTATCGTTGGGTTTATTGCTGCTCTCGCCGACAACGCCGCCCACAGGGCAATTCACTTGCGGCGCCGAAATATTCACCTTGCTCAGGCAGTTCTGCACCGTACCGCCAGCGCTGTAGCCCACGATACCGCCCGCGGCCCTGACATTTCCAGAGGCCGTCACGCTGCCCGTGACCTGCACGTTCTTCACCGTGCCGCGTACATTGCCGAACAAACCTGCATAGCCGCTCGTCACGTTCGCCGACATATCCTCAATGGTATGGCCTTTTCCGTCGAATGTGCCGGAGAAAGCGTTGCTCTGGCCGATGGGCGTCCATGCGATACCATACAAGTTGATGTCATTCGCCAGCGTCAGCGTCCAGCCTTCAAAATCTACCCTCGTGCCGGTCGAACCGTTGACCAGCAGCGCAAGGCCGACCAGTTCATCAGAATTTTGGAAGGCGTAACTTTTCTCCGTTTTATGGCTTTCGTACCAACCAATGTCCGCCTTGATCAACGAATAGGTGTATTCCACATCACTGCCGGTTATGCGAAGATAGTCTTTTCCGTCCACCTTCGTTGTCGCAGGGGTAAACACGATTTGATACCCCTTCGGAGCGGTGAATGTGACCGGCACATCAGATACGCCTTTGGGGTAGCCGCTTGCAGCATAGTAGTATTGGTTTCCAGCGACATCGGTCAGCACCTTTTTGTCGCTGTCATTGCCGAGTGTGACCACTACACCTTCGGGCTGATTATCCGGCTTAGTCAGCTTTAACTCGTTTGCCACCGCCATTGTCCAGGAGCTGCCTCCCAACTGCGGCATCTTTTCTGCCTTAGTCGTATCATACACCCAAACGTAAGAAGATCCCCCCAGTTCATACGCCACACGGCCCAGCTGGAACTCCTCCGCTGTACGTGCGCCGGTGTCGCTTTCTGCGCCGAAGGTGGAAGTATCTGCCAAATAGAAACACTTCGTCACCGTGCCGCTGCCGCCGCCCACAGCAGGAGTATTTTTGCTGCCGGCATTGTAGTAGTAGCAGCTATTCACCTTGCCGCTGTTCTGTCCCACCAAACCGCCAGCGCTGTCGGTCACATTGGCGGTGGACATACACTTCTCCACCGTGCCGGACTTCAACTCGCCCACCAGCCGTCCTTTGCCGCCGCTGATGGTCACATACTGGATCTTGGTCTTGCTATTGTCCACCACGCCGAACAGGTCGCCGGAGAGGCCGGAGATGGCTGCGTAGCCGCCGCTTCGGCTATACCCCGTGAACGTCCCCTTAAAGGGATTCTTCTCCGTGCCGATAGGCGTCCAAACGCTGCCGTCCAATGTAATATCCCCGCCCAGCGTGATGGTCTTGCCGGTCATACTGTCCTTGCCGCTGTTGACCATGCGGGCCAGCGCCTTCAGCCGGTCAGCCGTGGTGACCGTCGCAGTATTTCCGCTACGTCCAAGCGCGCTGTTCCACGCGGCAAGTAGCCGGAAATCTTCCTCCGTACCGTAATAATAGGTCTTGGGAAGGTCTGTTTTGTTGATTATTGTCGTGCCGTCGATCTTCGTTAGGTTGCCGCCCTCCGGCTTGTAGTCTTTTTCGCTCTCGCTGGCGGCATAGTAGAGCGTGTCGCTGTTACCGCTGACCGTTATGGTCACGGTATCGCTCGTCACTTCATAAGTATAGTCGTTCTCCACATTGAGTGTGGTCTCGCCCGCACTGACTACCGCCGTGCAGTCCGGGAAAACCGGCTGCATGGTAATGGTCTTGGGGGGATCGATCAGCGTCGGGTACTCCGCGCCCTCTGTCCACGACCACACCTTTCCCGTAACGGGGGCGGCAGTTTTCAGCGTCTCGAGCTTGGCTGCCGTCATGGGGTCAGCAGACGAAATCATAACGCAGTTGGTAGCAGTGCCGCCGCACACATCATCTGCGCCACTTCCTACTCCCTTAAAATACCAGCAGTTTTTAACGGTACCCACGCCCATACCGCCGGTCAAACCATAAACACTCACTGAACCATCCGATGAGCCTGTCACTGTTCCGTAGAACCCACAGTTCTGTATGCAACCGTCATTGTAGGCGGCAACACCGGCAGCTTCTGCCCAAGTCCCGGATGCCTCATCGCCACCTGTGACACTACCTTTCACGATGAGATTCTGCACCACTGCGCTCGTGCTAATTTGGCCGAACAGACCCGGAAAATATGTGTCGGGAACGTTCAATCCGCTAACGGTATATCCGTCCCCGTTAAACGTGCCAGAGAAGGCAAGTTCAGCGTCAAAGCCATTTTCATTTCCAATCGGCGTCCACGCCTGATTATTCAGATCAATATCCGCCGTCAGCACGATGGTCTTGCCGGAAAAGTTGTTTCCATCGTTTACCAGTTTCGCCAGTCCCGCCAGCTGCTCTGCGGTGCTGATCTCATAGATTCCCTCAGCGTTGGGTTCAACCGCCGCTATGGACGCACCGTCCCACGAATCTGCAGCAGCATACAGAGATATGCCCAGCAGGGTATCCTCCTGGACATCATAGATGTCGCCGTCGTCTGCATCTTCTTCGTCTGCAATTATCTCGTCATCTTCGCTGGGTCCTTTATCCTCATCATCAGGCTCGGTGGGCTGTTCGTCCTTGCCGTCCTCGGTGTTCTTGTCCTCATTGTTCTCGCTGTCCTCGCTGGGGTTAGCGTCAGCCGGGTTCGCGTTGCCCTCGATGATGGCCGTACCGCTGCCGCCCACCACCTCCGTGGCAAAGGCCGCGGGGGTCACCAGCGTCAGCGTGAGCACCATGCTCATCAGCAGGCTCACGATGCGCCGGGACATACTGCTTGTCCGTTTCTTCATGTGATCTGTCTCCTCTCGTTGTTGAACGTATCTATATAAAAACTATTTAGTTACTGCTCTTTGGCATCACCACATACAATTTGCCTGTCTCCGGGTCTTCGTACACCGTGCCCTTCTGCTCGAAGCTGCTGGAGGACTGGATATCCTGCTCCAGCTCTTCCGCGTTGTCCAGCTCCTGCATCTGCTCCCGCTGGAGGATCTCCACCCGCGTCTTGCTGAGATCCACGTTCCAGTTCAGGATCACCGCCGCCATCAGCCCGCAGGCGAACACCAGCATCACGTCCGACAGGTTCGCCAGCCCGGACATGGCGTCCACCTCCTCCGTCACCCGGCGGCGGGAGGAAAACTTACCCTTCAACATCGCTCGTGACCTCCTCCAAAACTGCCTCCATCAGCGTTTCCAGCGACACCATGTCGTCGTTGTACCACCGCTTGCGGATGTGGGAGATGACGCTGGCCACCGCCGCGCTGATGACGCCGGCGATGGTGGTGTCGAATGCCACGTTCATGGACTCCGACAGCGTCACCGTGTCGCCCTGTCCCAACGCCACGATGCCGGGGCCCAGGGGTATCAGCGTGCCCAGCAGGCCGAACATGGGGCCCAGCTTGGCGATCATGTCGGTGACGGAGGTGGTGCGGGCGTTCCGCGCTTCCTCCGTGGCCAGCAGACGCTCCGCCAGTGCCGTCAGGGTGTCCTTGGGCAGGCCGCGGCTCTCCGCCAGCTCCAGCAGGGCCTTCTTCTGCCGCCGCAGCAGGCCGCTGTTTTCGATCAAGTCGGCAAGGCCGTCCGCGCCCGCCGCGTGTACGTCGCGCAGCAGCTGGGGGACGTTACACTTATGCTTGCGGCGCTCCGCGATGTATTCAACCACGATGTCGCCGATCTGCCAGACCGCCCCGGCCATCAGAATTATCAGTATAATGAGGCAGGGGATCATCAGCGCCTGGGCGATGGTATGCAGTATTTCACTCAAAGAGATCATGTGTGTTTGCTCCTATTCCTGTTTCTCGCCCCGCAGATGGGGCGTATTTTTCCCGTTACCTGCCCCGCAGGGACGGGTAACATATTTGCTTTTGTATGTGGTTTTGGTCTTGCCGTTCAACAAAGAGAGGAGGTGGGAGGGGCGGCTTTTCCCCTCCCACCCTTATGGAAAGCTGACAGTCTCCGTTCAGACTGTCTCGGCTTGACAAGGGTAATTCAGCAGGACACCTCCTGCTCTGCGGCCTTTGCCGCTTTCTCAATTTCGCGCTGGCGGGCAGCGGCATCACGAGCCTCTTTCTTTTCCTGCTCCAGCCGCTTTTTCTCTTTCAGCCGTGATTGCTGCGCCGCATGACTGGCTGCGGCCTTGGCGCGTTTCGCCTTCTTCTTGCGCTCGGATTCCTCGTAGAACAGCGGCTCCTGCACGGCTTTTTCCCGCTTGTAGCGTGCGGTGTCTTTCAACTTGGGCTCTTTCGCCGGTGGCCGCAGACGTGCCATCTCCAATACTGCGGCCCAACCGCCGAAGCGCTCCTCGATAAACGTGCCGCCGTCTATCTCGCAGGGACTGGGCGTGTGCCGCAGCAGTTCAGCACGATTGCCGACGTATTGCGCCAAATGCGCCAGCGGCGTATCCGCGTGCTTTTCGGCAAACTCCGCGTCCCGCGCTTCCAGCGCCGCCACGGTACGCTTGGCCACATTACGCTCAAACCAACTCTTGTAGTCAAATCTCTCGCGGGGATTCCTGTTGGACATAGACGTGATCCTCCCTTACAAAAAAACGCCGGTTTTCCAAAGAAAACCAGCGGTGATCCGGCAGAAATGAAAATGCGCTGACGAATCTCGCCAGCGCGCACTCCCGCCTATGCCGTCAGGGAGAGATCGCCCGCTGTACAACACTGATCCTCCATCGTGCAATTCTTCTGCCCTAACGTCACGAAGGACGTTTGTCCTTCTCGTACCTGAACCTACCTTCTCAGAGCGTTCGCTCCAATGGCTGCTATTCGCCACACGACATTTCTGCCGCTTGAGTCCATTCCTTACGTCAACAGCGCCGTCCGCAGGGGGCATCACCCCATTCCTTCAAAACTGCCGCCTGACGGTAATGATATACCGCCTTTACAGTGACAGCCACACGACTTCGCAAGACCTTTTATTCAGTTTTTGGCCTCGATTTTTTTCGCAAAGTAACATACTTTGCGAAAACGCGCGGGACGCCTTGTGCTGCAAGGCATTCCGGATTTATGCCAGAAAAAAGTCGAAAATTAGAACTCGTTGTTGACACGGAAAAACGGCTGGTATATACTGTTATTCGGTTGAAATTGGAAAGTTTTCGCAAAGTATGTTACTTTGCGAAAATTTTTGCGTTGACAATATGTTTTTTATCACATATAATATGCATAGGAAAAGAGGCGGTGGTTATATGGATTTCATGGTGGAATACTATGAAAAAGCGGATGGTTCACGGCCTGCCGAGGAGTTCATTCTGTCACAGGACAACAAAATGCAGGCAAAGATATTCGCCGCCCTTGAATTGTTGGAATTGAAAGGCCCAGCACTGCGAGAACCATATTCCAAGCCGCTGGGTGACGGCATTTTCGAAGTCAGGGCAAAGCAGGGGTCTGACATCAGCAGGGTGCTGTATTTCTTTGTAGTGGGAAAACGGGTCATCCTGACCAACGGATTTGTAAAGAAAACCGCCAAAACCCCGTCCCGCGAGGTCGAACGGGCGAAGCGGTATCGGGCTGATTACGAAAGCAAGGAGGTATGACGCTATGGGAAAGAATTTTCGTGATACGCTGAACGAGCGAATGAAAGATCCCGCATTTCTGGCAGAGTGGAACGCGCAAGAGCCGGAGCGTCAGATTATGCGTGCGATTGCCGAAGGCCGCGAGGAAAAGGACATGACTCAAAAGCAGCTGGCAGAGATCACCGGCATCACGCAAGCTGACATTAGCCGTCTGGAAAGCGGCACAGCCAACCCCTCGCTGCGGACGCTCAAGCGTCTGGCCGCCGGTATGGGCATGGCTCTCAAGGTAGAGTTCGTCCCCATTCAACCATAAGCAAAAGAGACAGGTATTTGCCTGTCTCTTTCATGTTATTCCCTTGAGAAAGCCTATCCCCTCCACAGCCCTGCGCTTGTAGTCCATAGACGAGTGGACGTATAGCCGAAGCGTGGTGCGGACATCGGCGTGGCCCAGCAGTTCGCTGACGCTTTTCACGTCCACCCCCCGCTCCACACACCGCGTGGCGTAGCTGTGCCGCAGGCAATGAAAATTCCGATACCGCACGCCGCAGCGCGTCAACAACGCCTTATAGCGGTACTGCATCGCCCGCGGGTCGGGGACGATCTCCCCGCCGGTCAGCAGATAGCTGTCCGGCTGCTTTGTCTCTGGCTTCAGCATCCGCAGCATCTCTTTCGGAATGGGTATCCAGCGTTCGGAATTTTCCGTTTTCGGTGGCTGCACCGTCAGGCACGTCCCGCCGCCTATCTGCGCGATGCGCTCCACCGTCCGCTGGATGTGCAGCAGTCCCGCGTCGACGTCCACGTCCTGCCATTGCAGGCCGCACAGCTCTCCCAGCCGCAATCCGGTGTAGGCTGTCAGCAGCACGCCAACTCCCGTCCTGTCCGGACGGCGCAGAATGACCTGCCCCATCTGCTTCAGTTCCGGCTCGGTGAACACCTCCACGGCCTTCTGCCGCACCTTCGGCAGTTCCACATCATTGCCGTAGCCCACACCGGCCATGCCCACGATCCGCAGCAGAAGGCCACCTACCTCCCGCACCAGCTTGGGCGAATAGTCCTCCTGTAACTGCTGGATGTAGTCGTTGATCTCCGCCGCCGTCACCTCCGCCGCCACGCGCGCTCCCAGCGCTGGAAGGATGTGGCATTGGATGTTGCGGCGGTAGCACGCCAGCGTGGAGGGCTTTACGCTCCCAACCATATCCTCTAAAAAGATAGCGGATAGCCGCCCCACCGTGGCGTCCCTGCGGACGTATTTCCTGCGTTCTCCCATTTTTTCAAGCACCTTTCCGTCCCCCATAGGTGCCCTGACTTCATGCAAAAAGCGCCGGCAAATGCCGACGCTTCTCTCGTGTAAACGGGCGCGAAGCCCCCGTTTATGCAGCTCGGTTTCAGGCGTGCGCATTGTGACGCTTACCGGCGCGACCTGACTTATCTCCTGCCTCAGAGGAGCCTCACAGTGACCTGTTCGCGGGGACTTTGACCCACATTCCAACTTTCACCGAAACGCCGCAGCGTTTCAGACCGGTAAGCCTATTCACTTTTCGGGGGCTACGGGTGCTATTATGATGAACACCCCGCCGTTTTGCAAGAGGTTATTTGTTTCGCGGAAGGATACATTTTTGCGGCGTCGTTTGTTCGTTCCCGCAAAGCCGTATGGGAACTGCGTTCTTGTCTGTATTACATGACGTGTTCTCATGCTTTTTTAGCGAAAGTTGAACGTTTATGTATTCCCGTTCTCCGCTACCCACGTCCGCACATAGTCCACGAACAGACGGGTGGAGTTGGAAAGAGCCTTCTTGTCCTTGACACCGATGCCGATGGTACGGTAGAAATGCAGGGGCGCATGGCAGACCTTGATGGGCGTGGGGCTGTGGCGCACCATCAGCTCCGGCAGCAGGCTGATGCCCAACCCCTCCGACACCATGGCGAGGATGGTCCGATCCTCCCGTGCGATGTATTTCACGTTGGGGCGGATGCCCATCTCGTCAAAGGCCGCCATGATCTCGTAGTCGTCGCCCTCCTCCAGCTGGATGAAGGGTTCCTCTGCCAGCACAGACACGGGGAACGGGTCGCGGTCGGCGTAGGGGTGGTCGCAGGGGACGATGACCTGCAATTCATCACGGTGCAGGGCGTAGGTCTGCAAGCGCTTCACCGACGGCAGACGCAGAAAGCCGCAGTCCACCGTGCCGTTGACGATCCAGTCCTCGATCTGGTCATAGAAATCGCCGGTAACTACTTCAAACTCGATGTTGGGGTACAACTTACCGAAGCTCTTGAGGATGCGGGGCAGCCACTGGGCAGATACGCTGGAGAACGTGGCGATCTTCACCAAGCCGCTGTCCATGTCCTTCAGCCCCTCCACCGTCTGCATCAGGGAGTGGTGGGCGGCGCACAGCTTTTCGATCTTGGGCAGCACCGCCCGTCCGTCCGCCGTCAGCACCACGCCGCCGCGGTTGCGGCTCAACAGCTTCACGCCCAGCTCGTTTTCCAGCGAGTTGATGGCGTGGCTGATGCCGGACTGGGTGAAGTTCATAGCCTCCGCCGCCTTGGAGAAGCTGCCGCAGGAGACGGTTTTCAGAAATACCTGATATTTGGAAATACTCATGGCGCACCTCATTTCGAGGAGCATTATACTATACAAGTCCTCATGTTTTCAAGAACAAAGATGCGCTTCACAAACACTATTCGACCTGCTATGATAAGGACATGGTTCAGCCAACCATACTTTTACTTTTCTTTTCCATGAGGAACACCACCTCAAAGCAGCACCGGCAGCGTGTGGGTAACGCCGCCGGTGTTGTTTTATTCGCCGAATTTCTGTTCCTCGTCGTGGACGAACATAATGAGGAAGCTGACGGTCAGCAGCCCGCAGGACAGCCAGATCGTCCCCGCGCCCCAATGGAGGGTGGCTATGCTGCCGACGCCCGCGCCCAGCGCGAACAGCAGCACCACGCCGAAATACGTCAGCGCCTTGCGGAGTATTTCCTTATCCCTCGTATGGAAGTAGGCGCACAGCGCCTCCGTTCCGCTGCGCATATTGCCAATGCACATGGTGCTGGCGTAGGCGTGGCCCCGCACCTTGCGGAAGGTCTGCACCTGCATGGCGCACACGAAGGACACCACAGCGTTGGCGGTGGTGTTCAGCGTTTCCGGCAGGAAGCCCACCGCCGCCAGCAGCACGATCTCCGCCAGAATGATAAGCTGCCGCCAGTGTACCTTCTCCATCCGCTTGAAGTGTCGGTGGACGCACTCCGCGATGTAGATACCCAGCAGGAACGCCAGCACGGGGACTAAGTATCGCAGCGCCTGTCCCCAGTCTCCCTCGAATAGATGCGTACTCAGCAGCACGATATTGCCAGTCTGGGCGTTGGCAAACACCTTACCCCGGCAGCAGTAGGTATAGGCGTCCTGCAGGCCGCCGGATAGGATGATGAAAAAGGCTGTCAGCATGGAATCGGACATCTGCCCGTGATGCTTTTGCAGGAAAGTCATGTGCGATGCCGCCTCACTTTGCCACCGGTGCGTCCGGCCAGTAGATGACGTAGCACTCCTGCATCTCACCCATATAGAAAAAGATGTTTTCGCCCATCTCGATGTGCTCGCCGAAGGTCAGATCAGGCACGAACAGCCGTCCGCTGGTGCGCTTGGGGCCCTTGATGGTAAAGCCCTCCGCTGTGGGATGCTGCCGCAGCTCATTGGCGGCTTCCTCCAGACCGGGGAAGTGCAGCGTCCGCTCCAGCTCCGCCAGCTGCGTCGCGCCGTTGATATAGACCAGGTGATTTTCGTCCTTGAACCAGTTGATACGCATGATACGTCCTCCTTGGTGGTGATGGAGGTAGTATAGCATATCGTATGAAATTTGTCACGCGATCGAAAAGCGGCAGGTGTGCGGATTGCACACCTGCCGTTTTTTGGGTATTCTGTTGCGCGGACGGCACAGCTTTTTTCGTAAATCATCATCATTTAGGAAACCTGCGCCGCTGCGCCTTGCCGCACAGCGGCTTTTTCTTTGCCTGACGGAATTTCTGACGGCGCAAAGTCCCCGCCGCAAATGGGAAGAAAACAGATGCTCTGCACCGCCTGCTGCTTGTGGCGCAGGGACACATGAACATAGGTTTGCAGCGTGATCCGCACATCGCTGTGACCCAGCATTTCGCTGACGCTCTTGACATCCACGTACTGCTCGATGCAGCGTGTGGCGTAGGTATGCCGCAAAGCATGGAAATTTCGATACGGGACGCCTGCCCGCTTCAAAAGCGACTTATATCGGTTCTGCATAGTACGCGGTTCCGGCAGTATGGAAGTGCCCGTCAACAAGCAGGTATCACCTGTGTGCTTAGGTTTGTACGCTGCCAGCAGGGACAGCATATCCGCCGGAAGCGGTATCCTGCGGCAGGAAGACTCGCTCTTGGGCGGCTGTACGACAAGCCTCGTGTGTCCTTTTTCATAGAGTCGCTGCACCTCGCGTTCTACACGTAGAAAGCCTGCATGGAGGTCGATGTCCGACCAACGCAGCGCACACAGCTCTCCCAGCCGCAGGCCGCTGTTCAGCGTCAACAGAACACCAAGGCCGGTCAGGTCAGGCTCATCCATGATATGATGTGCCAGCTGTACGATCTCCGGCTCGGTGAATATCTCCACCTGCCGCTTCCTGTACGCCGGCAGTTCGGCGTTCAGGCCCGTGCAGAAGCACCCCCGCTTGGCCGCCATCCGCAGAATGGCTCGCAGCAGTACGCCAACATCCCGTGTACTTTTGGCTGACAGGCCCTGTTCCTGGAGCTTTCGGTAAAAATCCGCTACCCGCTGCTCCGTCAGTGTGTATAGCGGCGCTGCTCCCAACTGCGGCTGGATATACTGCCGTACCACATACCGATACCGGCTGACGGTGGACTCCTTCAGCTTCCGTTTCTGTTCCCGTTCCACGAAAAATAGCTCCACAGCCTCCGGCAATGTCATGTTATTGCTTGGCGTGATCTCACGGGGCAGCTCCCGCAGACGCTGCCGCCGTTTTTCCCGACAGACGCTGTAGGTGGCGGCGTAGACGTAGCCGTACTGCGCCCGTCCCTCCGGCGTCCGACCTCGGATATAGCGGCCCTCCCAGCGGCCATCTCCGCGCTTATAGATGTTCTCCCCTCTGCGTGCCATTTCGTACTCCTCCTGACGCGATTTTTGACGGCGAACACCCTTCGTATCGTCCATCCTTGGGGGAAAGCTCAGCGGATAAACCGCCCATTTTGACAGCCAATGACTGTTTTCGTCCGGGCATTGATGCCATACTTGACTTCCCGTGCCGCAAATGCTATGGTTTTACCATAGCCGGTGGCGAAAAATGCTTTCCTAAATGATGATGATTTACGAAGGATGTCGCTCCATCTGGCTGAGTTTATTATGCCCAGGAGGGACACAAAAATGCCACAGGTCAACGGGGATAACCTACTGCACCAGCAGATCGTCAAGCGCACCATTGAAGCCCTGCAAGCGCAGGACGAGGCTTTTGCGATAGAATACGAAACCGCCAGCGACGCCGACCTCATCGCCTATGTACGTCAGTGCGTCGATGTGTCCTATACGCCCGCACCCTGCGAGGTCGTGGGTGGTGCGTACATCGCCCAGCGCTTCGGTAACTGGTCTGCGGCGCTGAAGGCCGCAGAGCTGCCTTCACAGTACAAGCCGCCGCGGGAGCATCACTATCCCCGCTACGAGCAGGAGTACCAGCAGCAGGAGGTGCACCTCTTGCAGGAACGAAAAGCGAAACGGCAGGCCAAGGCCGATCTCGTCGCTCAACGCAAGAACCGCGACAAGGCCCGCGCCGCCGCCAACGCCGCGAAGAAGAATGAGAAAAAATGACGGGTGTATCGACTGATACACCCGTCATTTTTCGTTGTCACTTAGTGAGCAGACCGCCCACCAACACAAAGTAGTCCGGCGCTTTGCCATCCCTGCCCCACAGCATGGGCAGGTGGAAGTAGTGCTGCAAACAGCCCTCCACATCGCCGCCCAGCGCCTCGATGGAGTAGCGCAGCAGCTCCGGTCTGCCGCAGGGATGTCCCTGTACCTTTTCGCACGTCTCGCACTGGTCGCAGGTGCCCGCCAGCAGCATCTGACTCTCCGGCGTTTCCCGCTCCCACCGCTGAAGCTCTTGCCGGTACAGACGCTTTTCCTGCTTCAGTGCCGCCAACGCCTCGTCCAGCGGCTGCTCCGGCGTATCCGCCTGCAAGATGCGGGCATACAGCCGCAGTCCCGTGTAGCTCCGCCAGATGGTCATGGGATCAAAGTCAAAGGGCGGACACGTCCAGCGGGTATTGTAGCTGCTGCACTGCTGGCAGAAAGGCAAGAACTTTTCCACACGGACAAAGCGTGTCACGAATTCTTCTACGCTTGTCTCCGCCGTCATTTCGCGGACATGGTATTGGAACGCCATCTCAGACACCTCCTTGGCTCACAGCACATGGCAGTGCTTCGTCGCGTCAAGGGTCTATTTCATTGCGCTCTCCGCGCCAGTGTCTGCGTATGCAGGAGAGCATCCATCAGCATCCGCCCGTCCTCGCGGTCATTCCACCAATATGGGCGGAGGAATAGCAGGGCGTTCTCCAGCCAAACGTAATCGTCCCTGGTCAGCACACGGCTTTGAAGTCCCTCGCTGATCCTGGTATATGATTCTCTGACCTTTTCACTGGCGTGTTCCCGCACCAGGTAGGCGTTGAGCAGACCAGTAATTACAGATACTTCTTCGTCGGTATAGAACATGACTATCCTCCCTGTAGACAAACACACAGGCCAGAGTATAGCACATTTACTCTGCGTCTACAAGAAGTCTTGTCTCATTCTTTCCTCTGTCTTAGTACCTCCGATAGAGTGAGTCCTTCCGGGTGCGCCATGGTGACGCTACCCTTATGACAGTTCAAGAGCGCACCTCCCCCTTGGCGGGAGGTGCGCTCTTTTCCTGCTCACTTGACGCGGTACAGGTTGCTGGTCAGACTGCCGTTGGGACGGCGGCGATGGGTGCGCTCCAGAAGTGCATGTCGCTCCAAGTCTGACAAGGCCCTCTGCACCGTGCGGCGGGACAGCTTCAGATCCTCCGCGATCCTGCGGACGCTGGGCCAGCAGGTATTCCCTGCGTCAGACCGATCCTTGAGGTACATATAGACTGTCCTGGCGCGATGAGACAAGTCCTGGTCTGCATAGATGCTTCCAAAGTAGCTCATGGCCTTGTGTCCTCGCTGTAGAGTCCCATGGCCGAGCGAGGCGCTCTTCTCTGTGTGGTCGATGCCTGCTGCGCCTGTGCGGGCTGGTCGCTGCTCTTGCCATATCTTTTGCTGATACTTAGGAACAGTTCCTGACGGCTGGCGTAGGCCACAGGCCGCGCCGCGTGTTCCGGTGTGGCATAGGTCGCATCGAAGGTAATGCCCCAATCGAGAAACAGCTGCAGCTTTGTCTGCATGGGGTGTGTTCCGGTTTTCATCACCACAAAGCTGCCCTTGGGAATGGATTTCAGCTCGTCCGGCGTCATCAGCGGACGTTCCATCATCTGCAAGCTCTGGCTGGGATCGTTCTTCCCCTTACTGACAGAGCCGCTGAGTACCGTGCGGCTGCCCAGCGATTTGGAGAGCTGCTCCGCCGTCTGACTGTTGGGCGCAAAGCCGCCGAAGATGGTATCCTGACAGTTGTCAGTCAATATTTCTGCGCCTTCTCTGCCGTAATTCTTCTCCAACTGCGCCAGCGATTGGATGATAGGTACCAGTGTGATACCTCGGGAACGTCCCGCACTGAACAATGCCTCCACATCAAAGGCAGGCATTGTGCCAAACTCATCACAATAGAACGCCACACGGCTGGGCAGTCGCCCACCGTTATCGTCCGCCACGGCGAACAGCTCCCGCGCCAGCGTCTGTATCATCAAGCCTGCCATGAAGTTCTTGGTGGTGTCCTCCTCCGGCAGGATGAGGAAGATAGCGGACTTCTCCGCCGCGAATTGCTCGGCGTTGATGGCACTGTCAAAGCATAGCACCTGCTCCAGTTCCGAGTCCAAAAAGGCATTGAGCCGGGACAGCACCGTGGACATGACGGAGGCCATGGCCTGTTCGGAGGCATCCAGTGCTGCACCGGCAAACCACCGGGCCTTATGCGTGTCCGGCATCCTGTCCATTAGAAGTGCAAACCAGTTTTGGCCGCGAACGCCGGAGGGTGCCAGCAGCTCCTGCACCAGCTTGAACACGGACACGATGTGCCGGCGCTCTGTGGGATGCTTGCTGTCCGGCGGCAGGAGTTCTGCCAGCAGGAGCACCACAGCGGTCAGCAAACCCTCCGCCGCATCGTAGAAGTAGGCGTTCTGCCCGTAGTCCGTATTGCCGTCCGGTGACACAATGGTCTTGGCCAGTATCTTGGCGTATTTCTCCGCTTTGGCACGGGCAGCGAGATTGCCTGTCTTTCGTGCCATGTCCATATAACGATTGATAAGTGTCAGCAGATTGTAGCCATCCGAGCGCGTGGGATTACGCAGATCCACCACAGAAACATGATAGCCGTAATACTTCTGTGCCACCGCGCCGTAGTTGCGGGCAATGTCACCCTTGGTGTCCAGTGCCAAAAAGCTCATGCCGCTGGCACAGGCATATTCCAGATTGGGATACAGGAAATACGCCGTCTTGCCCACACCGGATGCACCGATCATGAGACAATGTACATCATCCTTGTCTACCAGTGCGGTGATGCCGTGCTTGCCGCTGGTGCTGCCCAGCACCAGTCCCTGCGTCTCAGGCAGATTTTTGCCTGCCCGCCAGTCCGGCACTCGGAAGGGAACGAGGGCATAGGTCTTGCGGATCTCCGCATTGGTCGCCCACCGCGCTGTGCCATGCTGACCGTCACCTACGGTCTTGGACTTGATGTTGTTCAGCGTATAGTGGTCACCCAGCAGTGCCAGTCCGCCGATAACGGCCACCATGACACTAAGCCCGTGCGGTCATAGTCCCAATCCCATGTAACGAATTGAACGCCGTGTTTACTATGCATCCCGGCCAACACCGTGCCGTTGAAGTCGGCAAGGATTCGATAGTCGCCCTCCAGCCCGCTGGCTTTGAGCTGCGGAGCGGTCTCCATAGCAAGCATATACTCTCTCGTCCGTGCGGCGATGTCCTCGGCCTGGCGGAGAGCCTCCTCGGTCTGAGGTGTGTCCACATCCTCTCGCCGATAGAACACGCTGCCCTTGCCGGTGATGCGGCAGAGGGGTGCGCCGTTCCAATAGACAGGCAGTTGCGAGTCCTCTAAAGGCTGAGTTTCAAATCCTGCCCGGTGCAGGCAGGTACAGACTTCCTCAAGGTAGCGGTTCTGCTGTTCCGTATTGCGGTCATTCATGTTGTGATCCTCCCATTTTGTAATGAAAAGAACGCCGGTTCGATGGTTCTACGAAACCAACAAACCGACGCCCTGCCCCCATATTTATGTTGTGCTATGCGATCCTATAGGCAGAATGAATCCACCTCGCTCTTACCATCCGAATCTGTCCGAAGTATGCACAGCGTGAATCCTCCCAAATTGGGTTCAGTTTCTTTGGCGAGGGCAAGTATTTCCTCCGATATCTCTTTGGATGTCAAGCAGAACGATCCGACCGCATTGCAGAGAACAATAAACTTCTTATACTTGCAGAATAACTCTTTGTATTTGTGGTACTTATTCACAATTCTTTCGGAGTATATTTTGTATCTCTCCGAAAGGTCGATGAGGCTCTCTCCAACCGCCACCGCTACGCCCAAATCGAAGTATGAGTAGTTTTCAGCTTTTCCGCCATGCACTTTTTTCGCATTCGCCCTAATATCCGCCGCAGTGCGCCCTTTCCCAAAGTTTTCTTTTGAGATTCTCCGCATGACAGACTCGCTTTCGGTTGTCAGTCGTGTAACTTCAATGCCAATTTCACCGGAATCCCCAAGCACAAAATCCGGCCGCTCAGTTTTAAGAATTTTCATACTCTTGAGTTCTCTATAGTGTGAGGATAAGTCGAATAGAACCGCATATTCTTCTCGTGCTTTTATATCATCGGGCAATTTGGCTTCTTCAAAAAAATGGCACAAATATTTGCCAAAATTGCGGTAATCTTGTGTGCTCAAATTGTGCGTATACTCGCAGAGAGACAACTTGTCAAACACATACTCAGCCCCGTCTATATTGACCGTTTCCCGTGCTGCGTCAAAAGTGTCGTATTCAAATGATTGGAGTGATGCAACGGCTTTTGCCAGTTGTTTGAGCGTAGCATTTCGATGCATTTGCTTTTCGTTCATAATGTTCTCTCTCATAACACGGATGCGAACCGATTGGGGCCAATACTCCCTAAAATCTCCAAAATTCGCCGGAAACGCTCGGTTCGCATCCATATAAATCTCTCCAAATAGTTGCAAAAAAGCTGTGAAATATGAAATTTCACAGCTTTTCGTGGTGGACCTGAAGGGATTCGAACCCTCGACCTCTCGGATGCGAACCGAACGCTCTCCCAGCTGAGCTACAAGCCCGTATTCACTTGCGTACCTCACTATTATACACATTCCCCGCAAAAAAGCAAGAGGAATTTCTGCGCCAGCCGCATCATTAGCTAATCAAAATGCAGATATCAATTTTATGTATTTTACTTATGTTTATTTTGTGATATACTATTTTCTGTTGCGCGTTTTCGCTGCCTTTGACGATTTCAACACAACACCTTAATTATATCAGGAGGGCTTCCGCTATGAGCAGAACTTTGGGTACCGTGGTCCGGGGCGTGCGCGCCCCCATCTTCCGCGAGGGCGACAGCGTGGTGGACATCACCGTCAGCACGGTTCTGAACGCACTCAGTGAAAACAACATCACTGCCCGCGACGGCGACGTGGTGGCCGTGACCGAGTCCGTCGTGGCCCGCTGCCAGGGCAACTACGCCACCTGCGAGCAGATCGCCGAGGACGTCCGCGCCAAGACCGGCGGCAAGACCGTGGGCGTGGCATTCCCCATCCTCAGCCGCAACCGCTTCTCCCTGCTGCTGCGGGGCATCGCCATGGGCGCCGAGAAGGTCGTGCTGCTGCTGAGCTATCCCTCCGACGAGGTGGGCAACCATCTGGTGAGTCTGGACCAGCTGGACGAGGCCGGCATCGACCCGTGGCACGATGTGCTGTCGCTGGAGCAGTTCCGCGCGGCTTTCGGTGAGGTGGTGCATCCCTTCACCGGCGTGGACTATGTGGCCTATTACAAGTCCATCATCGAAGAGGCCGGTGCCCAGGCGGAGATCGTGTTCGCCAACCGCGTCACCGCTATCCTGCCCTACACCGACACGGTGATCACCTGCGACATCCACAGCCGCCAGCGCAGCAAGCGTCTGCTAACCGCCGCCGGTGCCAAGGTGGTGCTGGGTCTGGACGACCTGCTGACCGCGCCCGTGGACGGCAGCGGCTACAACACCCAGTACGGCCTGCTGGGCAGCAACAAGGCGGACGACGACCGCGTGAAGCTGTTTCCCCGCGACGCCAAGGCGGTGGCGGAGGACATCGGCAAGGCGATGAGCGACGCCACCGGCAAGCGGGTGGAGGCCATGGTCTACGGCGATGGCGCGTTTAAGGACCCCGCCGGGAAGATCTGGGAGCTGGCTGACCCCGTGGTGGCTCCCGGCTATACCAGCGGTCTGGTTGGTACGCCCAACGAGCTGAAGCTGAAGTATCTGGCGGACAAGGAGTTCGCCGACCTCAGCGGCGAGGAGCTGAAGAACGCCATCTCCGAGAAGATCAAGGCCAAGGACGCCAAGAAGTCTCTGGTGGGCAACATGGTGTCCGAGGGCACCACGCCCCGGAACCTCACCGACCTGATCGGCTCTCTGTGCGACCTGACCAGCGGCAGCGGCGACAAGGGCACGCCCATCGTCTACATTCAGGGCTATTTCGACAACTACACCAACGAGTAAACAGCAGCAGTCCCCCGGCAAGGCCGGGGGACTGCTTTCATGTATACCGCCAGGCCCCCGGCTCCGCCGGGGGCCTGACGCATCTGCTCAGTCGTACAGTATCTCGTCCACGGCTTTGGTGGTGTCCCCGGAGGAACCGTCCACCTGGAACTCCAGCCCGTCGATGAACTTCTGCATCCGCAGCGCAAAGGCGGGCACGTTCAGCGGCACGGTGGTGGAGGTCTCACGGTCGATTACCACGCGGAGCTGTATATCCATGTCATAGCCCTTGGCATAGGAATAGAAGTCGTCACTCCGCGGATCCAGCGGCCCGGAGCTGTTGGCTGCGTCAGCCAGGGCCAGGGAGGCCAGGTCCTGCGCCTGCTGCCGGGTCAACTCGGCCACCTCGTCGGTGTCGTACCGGCGGACGTAGCCGCTGATCACGGCGTTCACGCCGCCGTACCGCGCCAGCGAGTCGATGCCGATGAGGCTCTCCCGGCTGTCGGTGCGGTTCACCAGCTGGGTCAGCAGCCGGTGGACATCGGAGCCGTTGACGATCGATACCCTCCACTCACGACACAGACTCGTGCCGTTCCGCAGCTGGTAGTCCACACGCACATAGCGGGTGATCGGGCCGCCCTCCGTGTCCAGATAGGTTTGGTTCTCCAGCCTTTCGCCTGTCTCATCGTACTGCTCCAGAATGGCGCGGTGGAGGGAGATCACGCTCTCCACCGCTGCGGGATCATCGGCGGTGAAATCCGCATAGCTGGCGCTGAAGCGGACGGAGGTCACGTCCTCCGCGTCCGGGACGCGGTGCTGATAGCCGGTGATGTCCAGCTTCACGCACACCGTCACCGCCGCCAGCACCAGCACCATGGCCGCCGTCTCCAGCCACCAGCGCTTGTTGAAGATGCGGAACTTCTTTTGCAGCAGCATCTGGGCGGCGAAGAAGCAGATCACGCCCATGACCAGCTGGCAGATCAGCAGGCAGGCGAAGCCGCCATCGATAAAGGCGGTATAGCGCAGGAACAGACCCAGCCCCAGACCGCCGCACAGGCCGATACTCCACCGGGCGATGGGGCGCAGCCACCGGAAGGACATAGCGTCGCCGGCCGTCTCGCTGGGGCGCTTTTTATACAGCCACCACACCAGCGCCAGCAGTGCGATGCCCACCGCGGCGTAGATGATACAGGTGGAGAAGGCGGAGGCCGGCAGCTGGACGCGTTGATAGCTTTGGGTGCCGATGGGCTCGCGGAACTGCACTTCGATGGGCTGGGCGCCGCCGTTGGTCACGGCATCCCAGATCCGACCCACCGGTGTCAGCCAGGTGATGAACTCCGGAATGTCGCTGTTGCTGTAGCCGAAGTAAAACATCTGCGTCATCGTGCTTATCACCGCGTACAGAAGGAGGGCGATGACGTTCATCGCGCCGTAGAGCACCGGCACCGCCAGCAGCCATCCCGTGACCATGGCGCACAAGGAGCCGAGCGCGAAGAAGAACAGCGCCATCAGCTCCGTCAGCAGCAGCCACGTGCCCAGTGCCGCCCAGTCCACGTAGGAGAAACCGGCGCTGCACAGAGCGGTCAGCAGGAAGATCAGCACGTTCCCCGCCGTCAGCGCTCCCAGCGCAGAGAGGACGTGGGAGAAAAATGCCTGTGTCCGTGTCACCGGCAGGGCGTGCATCAGTCCCACGGTGCGGCCGGACATCAGGTACGACCACACCGCCATGGCTGCAAAGCAGCCGAACAGCAGGGACATGACCACGGAGGCGGGTATGGACTGGATGATGACGTTGTGCTGCCGCAGCTGCAGCACGGTCATGATGCCCTCCGCCACGCCGTCGCACTCCCGGCTCGCCGACAGTATCTGCATGGGAAGGATCACCACCCACACGGCCACATACAAAAACAGCAGCGGCCAGTAGCGCTTTATATCGCTGCGCAGCAGCGCGGCGTTACAGAAGGATGTCTTTCGCGGCATAATCCACACCTCCCAGCTCGTAAATGAATATCTCCTCCAGCGTCAGCGGGATGGATTCCAGCAGCACCGGCTCGGTGATCTGCATCCGGCGCATAATCTCCTGACTGCTGCCCCGGACGATATAGGTGTACACCCGTCCCACGTGGCTGCGGTGCAGGATGTTCAGCTCCGCCGGCAGCGGCGGCTCGGTAACGCCCTGATAGGCCACCTGCAGCTTCACCGTGTTGTCCTGCAGATCGCTGAGACTGCGCTCCAGCAGCACCTTGCCATGGTTCAGGATGCCCACGTGGTCGCACACGTCCTCCAGCTCCCGCAGGTTGTGGCTGGAGACCAGCACCGTCGTGCCGCGCTCCGCCACGTCGCCCAGAAGCAGGGACCACACCTGCCGCCGCATCACCGGGTCAAGGCCATCCACCGGCTCGTCCAGAATGAGGTACTCCGGCATACAGCACACCATCAGCCAAAAGGCCGCCTGCTTCTGCATACCCTTGCTCATCCGCCGCAGCATCATTTTCTCATCCAGCGGGAAGACCTGCTTCAGCTTCTCGTACCGCTCCCAGCTGAAATCGGGGTAGATACCGGCGAGGAATTTCGCCATCTCCCGGATGCCCGACTGCGGGAAGTAGTACCAGTCGTCGCCGATAACGGCCATACGACTCTTCACGGCGATGTTCTCATATACCGGCTGACCGTCCACCAGCACGTCGCCGCTGTCCTGCCGGTAGATGCCCGCCAAATGGCGGATGATGGTGGATTTCCCCGCGCCGTTGGGCCCTACCAGACCGTACACCGCGCCGTGGGGCACCGTCATGGTCAGGTCGTCCAGCGCCCGGAAGCCGTCAAAGGTCTTGACGACGTTTTTTACCTCGATCATTTACCCTCTCCTCCTTCCCAAAGTACCAGCAGCTGTTCCCGGGTATAGCCCAGGCTCTTCAGCTCCTCCAGTAGCGGGACCAGCCGCCCCGTCAGTTCAGCGATGCGCCGCAGATGCTCGCCGTCCCCGGCGGAGACAAAGCTCCCTCTGCCCGCCACAGAGTAGATGTACCCCTCCGCCTCCAGCTCCGCGTAAGCCCGCTGGATGGTGTTGGGGTTGATGGCCAGCTGCGTAGCCAGAGAGCGCACGGAGGGCAGCTTTTCGTCCGGCTCCAGCAGCCCTGTCAGCATCATGCGCCGCAGGCTGTCCTTCACCTGCTGGTACAGGGGACGGCTGTCCCGGTAATCCAGCACGATCATATCGCACACGCTCCTTTCCGTATCAAGTGTACTGTGCGTATTAGTACAGTTAGCATATCACGATGTTCTCCCTCCTGTCAAGGGAAAATTTTTCTTTTCATCCCCGGGGTTTCGTAGTATAATGGCTCCAAATTCTTTTCCCGAAGGGGGCATTTCTATGCGTATCACGGTAAAAGTCGGCACCTCCACTCTGGCCCACGCCACCGGACGGCTGAACATCCAGCGGATGGAAGGCCTGTGCAAGGTCCTGAGCGACCTGAAAAACGCCGGGCACGAGATCATTCTCGTCTCCTCCGGCGCCATCGGCATGGGCGTGGGCAAGCTGAACCTGCCGGGACGACCTAAGGATATGCCCACGAAGCAGGCGGCTGCCGCCGTGGGCCAGTGCGAGCTGATGTACACCTATGACAAGCTGTTCAACGAGTACAACCACACAGTGGCACAGGTGCTGCTCACCGGCGAGGATGTAAAGAACGAGCAGCGCAGCCGTAATATGCGGAACACCATTTTTCGCCTGTTGGAGCTGGGGGCGCTGCCTGTCATCAACGAAAACGACACCGTGGCCACCGACGAGGTGGGCGTGGAGAACACCATCGGCGAGAACGACACGCTTTCCGCCATCGTGGCGGCGGCGGTACACGCCGACCTGCTGATCCTGCTCAGTGATATCGACGGCCTGTATGACGGCGATCCCCACAGGGATCCCGCCGCGAAGCTTATCCCCGTGGTGCCGTCCATCGACGCGCACATTCTCGCTCTGGGCGGCGGCAGCGGCAGCAATCTGGGCACAGGCGGCATGGCCACCAAGCTGAAGGCTGCGCAGATCGTCACCGAGGTCGGCTGCCAGATGGTCATCGCCAATGGCAGCAAGCCCGCCCTGCTGTACGACATCGTGGGCGGAAAGCCCGTGGGCACCCGATTTCTGGCAAAGGAGAAGTGAGCCATGACCACTATCGATATTCTGAAAAAGACCCGCGCCGCCCGGGGCGAACTGGCCGTCCTGGACGAGGCAGGCAAAAACGCCCTGCTGCTGTCCATGGCCGACAGTCTTCTGTCCCATGAGGGCGCTATTCTGGCGGAAAATGAAGCCGACATGAGCGATGCCCGGGGGCATATCTCCGACGTGATGCTGGACCGGCTGCGGCTGGACCATGACCGACTGGCGGGCATGGCCGACGGCGTGCGGGCCATTGCCGCCCTGCCGGACCACACCGGCCGCGTGCTGTCCGAGGTACGCCGCCCCAACGGTCTGGTCATCCAGAAGGTACAGGTCCCTCTGGGGCTGGTGTCCATTATCTATGAGAGCCGCCCCAACGTTACCTCAGATGCGGCGGCCCTGGCGCTGAAATCCGGCAATGTCTGCGTACTCCGCAGCGGCAGGGAGGCCTACCGTACCGCCCGCGCCATCGTGCAGGCGCTGAAGGCCGGCATCGCCGCCGAGGGCGGCGACCCGGACATCCTGAACATCGTGGACGACACCACCCACCAGTCTGCCGCGGACATCATGACCGCCAAGGGTCTGGTGGACCTGCTGATCCCCCGGGGCGGCGCGGGACTGATCCGGGCCTGCGTGGCCGGCGCCACCGTGCCCTGCATTGAGACGGGTACCGGTATCTGCCATGTGTATGTGGACGAGAGCGCCGATCTGAGCAAGGCCCTGAACATTGTGGAAAACGCCAAGGCCAGCCGTCCCTCCGTGTGCAACGCCGAAGAGGTGCTGCTGGTACACAGCGCGGTGGCGGCGGAATTCCTGCCCCAGCTGAAAAAGCGTTTGGTGGATGATCGAGCTGCCGCAGGCAAGGTCCCCGTGGAGCTGCGGCTGGACGAGCGCGCCGCGGCGATCATCCCCGGAACGCCCGCCGGCGGGCAGGACTTCGACACCGAATTTCTGGACTATATCCTGGCCGTAAAGATCGTGGACAGCGTGGACGAGGCCATCGCTCACATTGCCGCCCACTCCACCGGCCACAGCGAGGCCATCGTCACCGAAGACCCCGCCCACGCCGATGCCTTTGTTAACAGCGTGGACAGCGCCGCCGTGTATGTCAATGCCTCCACCCGCTTTACCGACGGCGGCGAGTTCGGTCTGGGCTGCGAGATGGGCATCTCCACCCAGAAGCTCCACGCCCGGGGCCCCATGGGTCTGGACGAACTGACTACGTACAAATATGTCATCCGCGGCAACGGGCAGATCAGATAAAGCAAAAAGAGACGGCATCCGCCGTCTCTTTTCATATTTCCACGATCTCTGCGCCCAGGGCCGCGGCGTCCGCCCGGTCGTGGGTGACGCACAGCACCGCCGCGCCGTTCCGGTGCCGCAGAAGATACTGCGCCGTCCGGTCCCGGGCCGCGCCGTCCAGGCCCTTAAAGGGCTCATCCAGCAGCAGTAGCTCCGGCACATAACACACCGCCCGGGCAATGGACACCCGCCGCCGCTGTCCGCCGGACAGTTCCGCCGCCCGCTGGTCCAGGCAGTCCGCCAATCCCAGCTCCCGCAGGTACTCCTCGATATCCGGCCGGGACATGGCCCGGCCCGTGACCAGACGCACGTTCTCCACGGCGTCCAGCTGCGGGCACAGACGGTCCTCCTGAAACACGAATCCCAATCGCTCCGGCACGCCGGTGACGGTGCCGCTGTCCGGCATCTCCAACCCGGCGATACAGCGCAGGAGCGTGGTCTTTCCGCGGCCGGAGGGGGCCATCAGACACACCACCGCCCCGTCCGGGACGGTCAGGCTCACGTCCTCCAGCACGACCTTATCGCCGAAGCGCTTGTACAGATGTGCCGCGTTCATGCGCCGCACCCCCTTTCCAGCCGACAGAAGCCCCGCCGCAGCAGGGCCAGCACCAGTCTCTCAAACAGGGCGCTCAGCGCCACGATCACCACGGTCCAGGCCAGCAGGTCGGCGGTCTGGAGGTAGATCTTCGCGTCGTACAGTCTCTCGCCCAGGGAGCCGGCCACCACACCGATGACCTCGGCCGCTACACCGGCCTTCCAGCTCATGCCCAGGGCCGCGGCGCAGCCCGCCAGCAGGAACGGCTCCACCGCCGGCAGCAGGATGCTGTGCAGCTGCCGCCGCCAGGGCACCCGGAAGGCCCGGGCCATTTCCAAAAGCTGGCTATCCGCACTGCGGAGGCCCGCCAGCACATTGGTGTACAGAATGGGGAAGACCATCAGGAATGAGATGAACAGCGGCAGCGCCGATGTCCGCATCCAGATCAGTGCCAGGATGATGAACGACGCCACCGGCACCGCCTTGATGGCCAGCACATAGGGCCGCAGCAGCACCTCCACCACCGGCCAGCGTCCCGCCGCCAGCGCCAGCACAAAGGCCAGCACCAGTGCCAGGGCAAAGCCGCCGGCGATACGGCAAAAGCTGAACGCCACCGCCCGCCGGAAGGCCGCTGTCACCGCCAGGGCGCAAAGCCGCCCCAGCACCGTTACCGGTCCCGGCAGCAGCAGTGCCGAGCCCACGGCCCAGGAGGCCGCCTGCCAGACCGACAGGGCCAGCACCACCGCGCCGGCACGCTGCCAGGTCTTTATTTTTTTGTCCGCAGGTGTGCTCATGCGCCCATCCAGTAGAAGCCGTCACCGGGCATGGCGCCGCCCACGGCCTCCGTCTTCAGGTCATACAGTGTTTGCAGATAGCCGCCCACGGCGACCTTCATATCCACGCCGGTAATACATACCAAGTTACACTGGGGCAACGCCTTCTCCGCCACGGCGGCCTTGACGATGCCATATTTCTCCACCAGCACAGCGGCCTCGGCCGGGTGCTCATTGGCGTAGTCCGTGCTGGCGGCGTAGTCCTCCAGGAAGGCTGCCAGTGCCGCCGGGTGTTCATCGGCAAATGCCTTGCGGGCCACCAGCACCGAAGTGATCAGGCGGCTGCCGTTGTCCAGCGCATCCCATTCGGCGCTCAGATCCAGCGCCACACGCAGGCCCTCCACCTGGCTCTGCGCCACGGTGACAAAGGGCTGGGGCAGCATGGCTACGGCGTTGTCCTGCTCCGCCATCTGGGCCACGATCTCCGTGGGCTCGCTCTTCCACTCCACCTGTACGTCCTCACCCAGAGTCAGCCCGTGCTGCGAGAGCAGATAGGTCAACGCGTACTCCGGGGTAGCGCCCTTGCCGGTGGCGTAGATGGTCTTTCCGTTCAGCGAGGCAATGTCCGTCACCGTCTCGCTGCCCTTTTCCACGATATACAGCACACCCAGTGTGCCGGCGGCCAGCAGCACCACGCCGCCCTCCGTCTGGTTGTACAGGATGGCCGCCACGTTGGCCGGCACCGCCAGCACGTCCAGCTCGCCCTGCACCAGCTGGGGCGTCAGCTCATTGGCGCTGGCCGCGATGGTGTACGTATACGCGTTCTGGCCCAGGCCGTTGTCCGCATCGTCAAACAGCTTTACCATGCCCATGGAGGTAGGGCCCTTCAGCCCGCCCAACCGCACAGTGACCGGCTGGGCGGCGGATTTGTCGCCATCCTCAATGGGCATAGGCGTTTTCGGCGTTACGCAGGCGCACAGCGTCAGTGCCAGCGCCAGCGCCAGCAGCAGGGATATCATTTTTTTCATGTTGTTTTCTCCTTTCCGTGATACGGTCTCTTATACAAAGCTGTCGTGCAGCATGCCTATCTGTCTTCTATCGGTGTGATCACGTTGGAGTACAGCGTCTTGGCACTGACACCCTCCAGCCGCCCGATCTTCCCGCTGAGGGCGGAGATCGCGTCCTGCGGCGCATCCAGCACCACGGAGATGATGTTCACGCCCCGGGCGCGGTAGGGCACGCCCATCCGCCCGATGATATATGCGCCGTACTGATGCAGCAGCGCGTTCAGCTCCGTCACCGCGTCCTCATTTTCTACGATGACCGCAATGACCGCCACCCGTGTTTCCATAGCAAAACCTCCCGTCGTAAGATCCACGGCCAAATAAAAAAGCCGCGCCGCCACCGCGACACGACCACAGCGCCCGCTTCGCGGGCGCAGAACCTATGGCGCATCTTCCGTCTCAAGCGTACTTTCGACGTCAGCAGCGTGTTTATTGTACGGCAAACGCCTGCTCTTGTCAAGCCGATCCCGCCGGCGGACTGTTTCAGACAGCCGCCGGTATATAATAAATATAGGAGAGAAGGGCGGGACCGTGGGGTAAGAACGGCCCCGCCCAGGGGAAGCGGTTTAATGCTTTTCGCTGGCGCGGCGGGCGGGCTTCTCCGCACAGCGGACGCCGGGCAGCAGCGTCAGCAGCTGGGCGGCAAGGCCAAACACGGCGGCGGGCAGCAGCCAGCTCAGGCCCAGATCATACAGCGGCAGGGCCTCCACCAGCGGCAGCTTCACACCGCAGGTGTGCAGGGTGCACAGCACGCTGGTCAGCAGTGCGCCCAGCGCGGCGCCCCGGCTGACGAAATCGTGGACCTTGGGTATGATGAGGGAGATGCAAATAAGCACCAGCGCGGGGGGATATACTATATCCAGCACCGGCGCGGCCACGGCCACGATACGGTCCAGGCCCAGGTTGGACACCACGGCGCTGAACACGCAGATGACCGTCACGAACACCTTGTAGCTGATCTTCCCGCGACACAGCTCCGTGAAATACGCCGCGGCGGAGCTGGTCAGGGCGATGGCCGTGGTGACGCAGGCCAGGCCCACCACCACGCCGAAGATCACCATGCCGGTCTTGCCCATCAACGCCTCTACGATGGCCATGATGAGGGCCGCGCGGCCGATGGAGGACGTGTACTGTGCGGACACGGTGGCGCCCAGATAGGCCAGACCCATATACACCGCCAGCAGCAGCACGCCCGCCAGCAGCGCGGCGCCGCCCACCACGCGAAGCTGGCTCTGGCCCCGCTGATAGCCCTTGGCGGTGACGCTTTGCAGCACGATGATGCCGAAGGGCAGGGCCGCCAGCGCGTCCATGGTCTGGTAGCCGGCCTTGATGCCGGTGACGGCCACGTTGTCGATCTGCGCCAGGGGCGCGATGTCGCCCAGCGGCGTGATTACACCCTTGATAATAATGGCGAACAGGCCCACCAGCAGCAGCGGCGTGAGCACCTTGCCCACGATGTCCACCACGGCGGACTCCTTGATGCACAGAGCCAGGATCACCGCGAAGAACACCACGGAGAACACCACCGGCGATACGCCGGACAGGTTGGGCGCGATGGCCATCTCATAGGTGCTGGCGCTGGTGCGGGGGATGGCCACCATGGGGCCGATACACAGAATGATGGCGCACATGAGGATCTCGGCGGGGACTTTGCCCGCCCGTTCCAGTACCTTCTCGCTGCTGCCCACGCGGAGCAGGGCGAACATACCCATCATCGCCAGACCGATATCCGCGATGAAATAGGCGGAAAAGCCCGTCAGCCACTGGCTGCCGGCCTCCATGCCCAAAAAGGGCGGGAAGATCACGTTGCCCGCGCCGAAAAACATGGAAAACAGCGCAAAGCCCACGACAACGATATCTGCCGCGGTGTTTTTCCTCTGTCCGATCATTCTGATTTCTCCATTTCTCTTCTCTTGTTCCCACGCCGCCGACTGCGGCGCGCCGGTGCGGTCTCGCGCTTTAAAGCGCGTTGCATCCTGTGCATATAGCGTATCATGCTTTTCATCATTACGGAAATGACGCTTATCGAACGGCACATGAAAAATTTTGATGGCGTATAAAAACGTTTACCGCATTTTCCAAATCGTTGGTGGAAAGTTTACGTTTATGGCATTGAACGGCGACAGCTCTTGTGATATAGTTAAAAATAATCGTTGCAATTTTGTCCAATTTGTACAGAAAGCGAGGCCCCTATGGATGACAAACGGCTGCGGGCGCTGCTGACGGCAGTGCAGTGCGGCAGCTTTGGAAAGGCGACGGCGCAGCTGGGCTACACCCAGTCCGCCATGACGCACATGGTGAACAAGCTGGAGGCCGAGCTGGGCTGTACCCTGCTCACCCGCAGCAGCCACGGCGTCCGGCTCTCGGAGGAGGGTGAGCACCTGCTGCCCTATATACAGGACTATCTGCGCGCCAGTGAGACCCTGCGGCGGGAGGCGGCGGCCCAGGGCGAGGCCCACAACCGCGTGCTGCGGATCGGCTGCTTTGCCAGCATTGCCCGGGCACGGCTGCCGGCGCTGCTGCAGAAGTTCCGCAAACTGCACCCGGAGATCAAGATCGACGTGCTGGTGGGCGGCTATGAGCTGGCCGCGGCGCTGGAGGAGGAACGGGTGCAGCTGGCCCTGGTGGAGGAGACCTGCGGCAAGGGCTTTTACTGGACGCCGCTGACGGACGCGCCGCTGGTGGCGGTGGTGCCGCCGGACTTCCCCTGGGCGGAGGACGTCATTCCCCTGGAGCGCCTGCTGCAGGAGACATTTCTCTCCTGCCCGGAGCAGTATGTGGCGCGGCTGCTGCCGCCGGAGGCACCACGGCTGGAGGTCACAGCGTCGGACGACGCGGCCATACTGTCTATGGTGGCGGCGGGGCTGGGCGTGTCGGTGCTGTCCGCCTTCTCTCTGGCGGGCTATGAGGGCCAGGTGCGGGTGCTCCCGCTGGCGGAGCCGCTGTCACGCCGGCTGGGCGCGGCGGTGAAGACACCGCCGCCGGCCAACAGCGCCGTCCGGTATTTTCTCTCCTTCCTGAAGCGGCAGTACCCCGCCGAGCCGGCGGATAACGAATAAAAGGAGGTCCCGGCCCATGTGCACTGCGGCCACATACAAGACAAAATGCTTCTATTTCGGGCGCAATCTGGACTATGAGCGCGGCTTCGGCGAGCAGGTGGTCATCACACCCCGGCTCTTTCCCCTGCCCATGCGGCATCTGCCGGACCTGACGCGGCACTACGCCATGATCGGCATGGCCTCCGTACAGGACGGCTACCCCCTGTACTATGACGCGGTGAACGAGAAGGGCCTGTGCATGGCGGGGCTGAACTTCGTCCGCAGCGCTGTATACGGCCCCTGCGCGCCGGGAAAGGCCAACGTGGCCCAGTTCGAGCTGATCCCCTGGCTGCTGGGCCGCTGCGCCACGGCGGCGGAGGCCCGGGACCTGCTGGCGGAGAGCCGCATCACCGACGACGCCTTTCTGCCGGGGCTGCCCCCGGCCCGGCTGCACTGGCTGCTGGCGGACCGGGAGCAGTGCTTCGCGGTGGAGCAGACGGCGGAGGGCCTGCGGGTCTATGAGGACCCGGCGGGCGTGCTGACCAACGAGCCGCCCTTCCCCATGCAGCTGTTCCGGCTGAACGACTACGCCCAGCTGTCCCCGCAGCCGCCGGAAAACCGCTTCTCCCCCGCCCTGCCGCTGGAGACATACAGTCGGGGCATGGGCGCCATGGGTCTGCCCGGCGACCTGTCCTCCCCCTCCCGCTTTGTACGGACGGCCTTTACCCGGCTGAACAGCCGTTCCGGCGACGGCGAGGCCGAGAGCGTCAGCCAGCTCCTGCACATTCTGGGCGCGGCGGCACAGCAGCGGGGCTGCTGCGTGCTGGAGGACGGCGCGTGCGAGCTGACGCTGTATACCAGCTGCTGCAACGCCGACACCGGGGTGTATTACTACACCACCTACGACGCCGCCCAGCTGTGCGCCGTGGATATGCACCGCGCCGACCTGGACGGCACGGCGCTCGCCTGCCAGCCGCTGGACACGGCGTGGCGGGTACACTATCAGAATTAACGCAGAAAAGTACGGGACGGGGCCTGACGGCCCCGTCCCGTTTATTTCAGCAGGGCGGTAAAGGTGATGGTATCGCCCTCCGTGCGGGCGGAGATGGCACCGCGATGGCCCTCGGCAATGCTCCGGGCGATGGAGAGCCCGATGCCGAAGCCGCCGGCGAGCTGTACTACGAGTACCTGACCCGTTCCGCGGTGCAGGAGCATGCGCTGCTGCTGGACCTGCGGGAGGCGGCGGAGGGCCGTCGGGGCAAGCTGTCTGTGGGCGCGCCGGCCAATCTGGCCCAGAGCCTGTTCCCCGCGATACTGCCCTCCTTCTGCCGCACATTTCCCAATGTGTCCCTGAGCGTCGTCGAGGCCACGGGCGCGGAGATACAGACCCTGATCGCCGGCCGTCAGCTGGACATGGCCTTCGCCCATATCCATATTGCCGACACCAACGTCAGCTATATCCCCTTATCCACGGAAAAGATCTACCTGGCCGCCCGGCGTCCCGCCAATCTTATGGATACGGACCCGCCCCTGCTGGTACAGCCGCTGGCGGTGGAGGACCTGCCGCCGTTTCAGTACTGTATGTACAACAAAAATCAGATGATCTACGCCTCCTCCCACCGGTTTTTCCAGCATTACAGCATTATTCCCGACACGCTGATCCACTGCGGCGATCCGGTCATCAACCACACGCTGGTGTCCTCTCTGGAAAACTGCGCCTCTTTCGTCCCCAGCTATTTCATTGGCCGGATACCGTCGGATACTCTGCGAAAGCTTATTTTCTACGCCATAGACGTCCCCGAGCTCAGCTGGGAGCTGCGGGTGCTGTACCGTCGGGACAGCGCTCTGGGCATCTTCGCCCGGGAGATGATACGACTGGTCAGAGAGACGCCCTGGCGCCCCTTGCTGTAAACCGACCACGTCAACAAAAGATACCCGGCGCGCCGAAGGCGTGCCGGGTATCTGCGTCTTATTGCATTTGCAGCCAACCGATCAAGGCCAGGTGCGCCGGGTAGTACAGGTAAAACAGCCACTTCATCACCGTGTTCACCCGCGGCGACGGCCCACGCTGCCCGTTATACAGCGCCAGCACGGGAACGGCCAGCACCACCGCCAGCTGCACCAGGCCGTAGACCCAGTCCAGCGCCAGGGCGTACACCACCGCGTAAAGCGCCACATAGAACATCATCCACAGCGCCTGCGTCTTCAGCTTTCCCCGATTGGTACCGAAGGCCATGATGCACAGGGCGGCGATACAGCTCCAGTCCGCCGGGAAGCTGACCAGGCAGATCAGCAGGATCAGCGCCACCTGCACCGCCGGGCGGAGCCGCCGGTCATGGACCACCCGCAGCATCACCAGCCCCCATGCCAGCGACCACATGACGCTGGTCTGGTTCAGCACACTGCCGGAGGAAAACGGGATAAACGACCGCCAGCCGGCAAAATCCGCCGACGCGAACACATAGGCGAAGTGGGATATGACCGCGAACAGGAACATCCGCGCCGTGTATTTCCGGATATCCCGGGTGTGGTGATAGCCCTCCGCCACAAAGTAGCACATGATGGGACAGGTCAGCCGACCGATGATATGCATCGCCAGTGGCAGCACCGCCCGGGGATAGCCGGGAAACAGCCACCAGGCCACATGGTCGACGGTCATGGCCGCGATGGCGACGAGCTTGATCGCGTTGGAATCCAGCGTTTTTTTCATAGGCGTTTTCCCTCCCGCACAGCACACTGCCGCCATTGTAGCAGATAGGCAGGAGATGTGCAACGCCTATTCGTGCGGCCGCGGCGCTATGCGCCGGCCTTCTCCTTGCGGATGGCCTCGGCGATACGCTCCAGACCGGTCTGTACTGTGGCACGGGGCATGGCCAAATTCAGGCGGATATGCCCCCTGGCGTTGCCCACGAACAGGCCGTCGCCGCCCTCCAGCAGCACACCGGCCTTGTTGGCAAAGAAGTCCGGCAGGTCCTCCACCTCCGGCAGCACCTCCCGCAGGTCCACCCAGGCGAAGTAGGTGGACTCAGGAATGGTGAACTTCGCGCCGGGAATGTTCTCCTTCAGGAACTGATCCACCAGCGCCAGGTTGCCGTCCACATAGGCCTTCAGCTGCTCCAGCCAGGGGCCGCCGTGCTCATAGGCCGCCTTGTGGGCCGCGATGGACAGCGGGTTCACCGCGCCGATGTTCTTGTCCCGATCCTGGAAGCGGGCACGCTCCTCCGCGTCGCGGATGATGATATTGGAGTGCATCAGGCCCGCCAGATTAAAGGTCTTGCTGGCAGACATACAGGTGATGAGCCGGTCATAGTCCGGCATGACCTTGCCCATAGGGGTATGGTGCAAGCCGGCGCGGATCAGGTCGCAGTGGATCTCGTCGGACACCACCCAGAGCCGGTGCTTTTCGATGATGGCCGCCATGTGGCGCAGCTCATCCTCGGTCCAGATGCGGCCGGTGGGGTTGTGGGGATTGCAGAGCATCAGCAGCTTCACATCCGGGTCGGCGGCCTTCGTCTCAAAGTCCTCCCAGTCCACGGAGAAGCGGCCGTTTTCCTCCCGCAGGGGCGAGGTCACCAGCTCCACGCCGTTGTATTCGCAGGCGTGGAGGAAAAAGCCGTAGGCAGGCGTCATGGTCAGGACCTTGCCGTTCAGCGGCTTGACTAGGTCCTCCGTCAGCTGGTACAGCGCCGGGATGACGCCGGGAGAGAACGTCAGCTGCTCCTTGGGGAAGGACCAGCCGTAACGACTCTCGCACCAGGCGCGCAGCGCCTCATAATAACCCTTATCGTACACCAGGGTATAGCCCAAAATGCGCCGATCTACCCGGTCGGTGATGGCCTGCAGGATCTCCGGCGCCACAGCGAACTCCATGTCCGCCACCCACATCCGGATGAATTCCTCGTCCTTGTAGGGGAACACCCTCTCCGGCCCGCAGTGGAAAATGTAGGGCCGCCAGCCCTCTACATTCTCGGAATTGGTGTTGCGCCGATCAATGATCTCGTCGAAGTTGTAGGTCATGGTGTATCGCTCCTTTCCTGTTATGGTTTTATAATACCAGCCGCCGCGGGCCCCGTCAAAGCCCGCCGCTTACTTTTCAGGAACGAATTTTGCGAAAAACTTTCCTCACAATTATATTTTCCCTTGCGCGGACCGGGAAAAGCGTCTATACTGAAAAGCAGAGGGTCAAATCACTAAAACTTGATTTTGAGGAAAGTGCCATGACATTGACAGAAGAGATCGGCGCGAAGATCAAATACTACCGCAAAAAGCGCGGAATGAAGATCGTGGAGATGGCGGCGCTGCTCCACAAAACCGGGGCCACCGTATCCAAATATGAAAGCGGACAGATCGCCATGGACGTGGTGACGCTGTACGAGGTAGCGGCCGCCCTGGGTGTGCCGCCGGAAAAGCTGCTGTACTGTGCCCCGCTGCCCGTGGAAGATCTGATGGCCGACAGCGTGCCCGCCTTCTTCCGCGGCGTTGACCGGCTGTATATGTACTATTTCGACGGCCGGAACAACAGTCTGGTCCGCAGCGTCATCGATATCCGGGCCAAGACCGGCGCCAACGCCTATGACATAGCGCTGTACATGAACTTTCAGGACTATCAGCAGTACCGGAACTGCGAGAACACCTATTTGGGTACGCTGAGCCACTATGACGCCCTCAGCAACATCGTTACCCACAATCAGGACACGGAGATGGACGTCTATCTCCTCTGTCTGCCCGCCTCCTATCTAAACGCCGGAACAAAGTGGGGGCTGGGCTTCGGCATCTCCTGCCGACCCATTATGCCTACCTCCACCAAGGTATTTCTGTCCAAGAGCATCCAGCCGGAGACACCGGAGTTTCTGCAGGACCTGCGCATCTCCCGAGAGGACGTTCAGCTGCTGAAGCGCTACAATATGCTGTCCGTGATGTGAACGGCCCCAAACGGATATCCTGAAAGTAGACTTGCTGGCTTATGCGGTGTTCCGCCTTACGATTGAATTCTTTAGATGCAGTGCCTACGACATAGGATGAATAAAATCCGATTTTTCATCCTCCAAATATATACGATAACCGTGAAGGCCCCCGGGTAATTCCCGGGGGCCTTACTTCGCATTTTGGTGGGATTTCGCCATGGCAACGCCTATTCGCATCTGCTCGTACTGCAAAGGCCAATCACAGGCCGATCCGGAAGATGCTGGCGTTCCTGCCGGTGCAGAACAGCAGAAAGACCTCGTGCAGCTTCTCCTTATCCGGCAGTTCTGTCAGAAAAATGGCAGAGAGCTTCAGCGCGGTCTCGTCGTGAAACCGTTGAAAGACTTCCAGAAAAAGCTGCTCCTTATCTGCGAAATGGGCCTATAGCGAAGACTTCTGTATGCCGATCTCCTTAGCGATGGCCGCGATAGAGGTGCCGGAATAGCACAGCGACGTATGAACGTTCATTCGTATAAAAGAATAGCGCTCTTTTTCATCCTGTCAAACGGAAACAAAAAGAACCCGCGATTATCAGCAAAAAAGGCAACAAATAAAGCAGATATTCGTCGGATAAATCTGTTGACATTTCGCAAACTGTGTGCTATAACATGACCAACTGAACGTACGTTAGGAACGCGAAACAGGGTCGCTCCCTGTGCCACAAGTGTATCAAAAGCAAAAAGTGAAAGAGAAAGACTGGACTGACATCTGGCAGGCCGGCAACGGTGCGCTGGGTTTGGAGACCTCTCTGCCCGTTATGCTGACCGAGGGCGTCAACAAGGGCCGGATCACCATGCAGAAGCTGGTGGAGGTCATGTGTGAAAATCCCGCCAAGCTGTTCCGTATCTTCCCCAAGAAGGGCACGCTGCAGGTGGGCGCCGACGCCGATGTGGTACTGGTGGATCTGAACAAGGAGTACACCGTCGACGCGGCTAAGTTCCACTCTGTGGTGAAGCACAGCCCCTTCAACGGCTTTGCCGTCAAGGGTGCTCCCGTGCTGACCATGGTGCGCGGCACCGTCGTGGCCGAAAACGGCGAAGTTGTAGCACAGCCGGGCCACGGCAAGATGGTGCAGCCCATCAAGTAAGGAAGTGATACTATGGCTTTTGCAAATCGATCCCGTATTGAGCAGACGGTCGAAGCACTGGCGCAGTTCAACGCAACGCCCGGCGCAGGCATTACCCGTCTGTCCTACACCACAGAGTACCGAGCTGCCCAGGCGTACCTGAAGCAAGAGCTCGAGGCAGCAGGCCTGTCCGTCCGCCTGGATTCCATGGGTAATCTGATCGGCCGGAAGGAGGGCACAGATCGTTCCCTGGCGGCCATCGCCGTTGGTTCTCATCTGGATTCCGTCCGCAATGGCGGTAAATACGACGGTGCCATGGGCATTATCTGCGGTCTGGAGCTGGCCCGGATGATGCAGGAGGACAACCTCTCTCTGCGGCACCCCTTTGAGGTGATCGCTATTGTGGAGGAAGAAGGCAACTCCTTCAGCTCCGGTATCCTAGGTGGCAAGGCTCTGTCCGGTCTGCTGGAGACGGACTATCTGAAGCAGTTGACAAACAACGACGGCGTCACCGCCTACGATGTCATGAAGGCCTACGGCTTGACCCCGGATGACTTGCCTCAGGTAAAACGTGATAAGACCAGCTGGGCTTATTTCATCGAACCCCATATTGAGCAGGGCCCGGTGCTGGAAAGCGAAAAACTGTCCGTCGGCATCGTGGATACCATCGTGGGCATCCGCACCAAGAAGCTCATCATCACAGGCCGGCCCGATCACGGCGGAACGACCCCCATGCGCCTGCGTCTTGACGCTGTTGTGGCGGCTATGAAGATCGTGCATCTCGTGGATGAAATGGCCCGGGAGCTGAATGATGGCACCGTGACCACCTGCGGCTCCCTCCACGTGGAGCCGGGCGCGCCCAACGTGGTTCCCGGTAAGGTAGAAATGTCGGTGGAGTGCCGCTCACCACACCAGGCGTCCATCGATACCATTTTTGGCGCAGTGGAAAAGCTGTTGACACAGCTGCAAGCAGAAGGCTATCAGGCCGAGACCGTCGGCTTGATGGAAGTGGCCCCCGTCCACCTGTCCGAAAAAGTCACCGCCGCATTGTCTCAAGGGCTGCGCGAAAACAAACTGCCGCTGAAGACGTTGCCCAGCGGCGCCGGACATGATTCCATGTTCATTTCCCGGGTAACGGATGTAGGCATGCTTTTTGCTCCCAGCAAGAATGGCCGCAGCCACTGCCCGGAAGAGTTTACCCCCGCCGGCGATATTGCCAAGTGCTGCGACGTGGCATATACCGCCCTGAAAGAGCTGGATCGCGATTGATCCTTCCGCTCTCCCATAAAAAGCCAGGCCTCCGGGTACCCGGAGGTCTGGCTTTTTGCTGTTATACCGCACTGACCGCGCAGATGACTTGAACCCGCCGTATGCCGGTTCGACAGCAATTTTGACTACTGAAGTAGAATACTGGATTGGCGGTGGAACTCCGACCAGCTCCGTATATTCTCATTCAGCTCACCGCTTTGACTGAGCTTTTTCATCCGTTGCGCCTGTGAGAGCGAGGGGTGGCCTGCTCGCTGTCGATGGTTTCCAGAAGCAAGCCCTGCTCCTTGGGCGTCAGCGCCGCGATCTGATAAGCGGGACTGAGGTCGATTTTCTTTTCGTCCACCATTTGCTGAAGCTCCGGGACTAACTGCGTCAGGGCGATGTAGTTGCGGATGGTGTCTCCGCTCACACCGGCATCCTGACCAACTTCATCATCGCTGCGGAACTTCGCCGAAATTTTCGGCGAAGTCAGATCCGTTCGTGCGCCCTGCCGCTTGATGGCCTCCATCTTCATCTTGTAGGCTTTGGCGCGTTCGGAGGGGAGAATATTCTCTCGTTGGAGGTTGCTGTCCACCATGATGATGGTGGCAGCGTCCCGGTCAATGTCACGGACAATGACTGGCATGGTGGTCAGTCCTGCCAACTCGCAGGCGTGTTTGCGGCGGTGGCCTGCGATTAACTCATAGCCGCCGTCCTCCCGTGGCCGCGCCAGCGCGGGGACGAGGACACCGTATTCCTTGACGCTTTCGGCGGTTTCCTGCATGGACGCATCCTCTCGCACCTGAAAGGGGTGATCCGGGAACGGATGCAGCTCAGAGAGCGAAATCTGAACAACTACTTCCTGCTGCGGTTTCGGCTTTTTGGATGGCGCGGGCTTTTTGCCCGGTTCCTTCTGCACGGTTT
>OLPW01000299.1_pt1 | contig 61020 bp, 53 predicted proteins | sample 1672161 | NCBI WGS metagenome assembly OLPW01 (sample SAMEA3136654, study PRJEB25190) | human gut metagenome
TGCCGTTCTTCACGGATTTCCACTGAGCGACATAGGTGACATCCTTGGTCACGGTTTTGGAGACCTTTGGCGCCCAGTCGCTGAAAGTGTAGCCCCTGCGGGTGGGCTTGCCGTCGAACGCGGGGGTGGCGGTGCCGGACAGCAGGTTGTCATAAACCTGATCCTTGAACGCCTTACCCTTTGCGCCGTCGGTGTAGGTCACGGTGTAGAGTTTCTCCCACTTGGCGGTGTAGGTGACATTCTTTGTCACGGTCTTGGAAACCTCAGGATCCCAACCGCCAAACCGATAGCCCTCACGGGTGGGAGTTACTTTTAAAGTGGGGGTATCGGTGCCGGACAGCAGATTGCCATAAGCCTGATCGGCAAAGACTTCCTCACCATCCACGCCATCGGTGTAGGTCACGGTGTATTTTTCCTCGTCCTCGTCCGCCTTCCCGTTTCCGTTGGCATCAATCTTCCAGGTGGCAGCATAGGTGGCGTTTTCGGTCACCCTGTCAGCAATTACAGGAGCCCAGCCGCTGAAAACATAGCCCTCCCGGGCGGGAGTGCCATTAAATGCGGGTGTTCCGGCATTCTCCGGCACCACGGTACTCTGATCCTCAAATATCTCCGCGCTATCTACACCGTCGGTATACGTTACAGAATAGCCAGTTTCCTTCGTCTCAGCATCGTAGCCACAGTAATCGCAGACCTTTTTCACGGATCTGGTATAATGTGTACCGCCCTCTGCCTTTACCCATTCGGTTGTGGTTACCGTGTAAGCATTGTCCTTGTAGCCGTCGGTATACTCCGGATGTAACTCATGGCCGAGCATTTCGCCGTTCTCAAAAACGGGAGTGCTATCAAAGGTGACAACGCTTCTTCCGGTGTTGTTCCCGGGCTTTCCGCCGAAGCCGAACCATCTGCTGCAGGTGACTTTATCGCGGTACACCGAGCCATTGATGGAATTATTTCCGGAAATGTGAATGCGGTACTTATAGTTGCCCATGTTGCTGTCGTTGATATTCAGTACATTCTTGATGGCTGCCTCGGATTTGACAGTGCAATTATTGAAATTCACGGTAATATCACATTTCCCGGCACCGTAGTCCGTGTAGACATTGATCGTTTTTCCGGAAGAATTAAAGGTACAGCCATCAAAGGTCATTTCCGGCGAGCTATATGTCCATACTGCATAATCGCCGTTCGGACAGAAAAAGGTCGTATTTCTGAATGTGGCGGAGGTGTAGCCCCAATAAAAGGTCTTGCCGTTTATTATGCAGTTTTCAACGACGGTCTTATCTGCGCGAATAAAGCCAAGATAATCGGCTGAACCCGATTGCAAGGTCATATTCCGAAATGTGATTGTGCCGGAGCCGTCGAAACTATAATCGCCATTGTATTCCGTCCCAAAATAAGCCGGATCAGGCAACGTTGCACCAATGCCCCATGCGGTTTTATCGGCTCCCTGCCCCACAAATGTGAGGTTTTTTCCTTTTGTATCTGCACCTTTTTTGTAAAGCGTGAATTTCCCTTCCCCAAGTACGATGGTATCACCGCTTGCAGCGGCATTTACCGCCTCCTCCAATGTCGGGTATCCGGTTTCCCCAATCCATGCAACGGAAGGCGCAGCCGAGGGCGCGGCCGCGGGCGCAGCCGCGGGCGCGGCGGTGCCGTTCTCCGAGGACGTGCCTGCACCGTTCTCCGAGGACGTGCCTGCACCGTTCTCCGGGGTCGTGTCTGCACCGTTCTCCGGGGTCGTGTCTGCACCGTTCTTCGAGGGCGTGTCTGCACCGTTCTCCGAGGATACGGTGGTACCATCCTCAGCAAATGCGACGGTGGGCAGCAATCCCGCAAGCATAGTACAGCACAGCAGGATGCTGAGCAGTATAGAAAGCTTACTTCTTGTTCTCATAAAAATACCTCCAAATTGTTTAATCGGTGGTTATCGGAAACCTCCCCAAAGCGCAAAAAACTGAGGGAGGCGCAATATACCAACGCCACTAAGTTAGTGGCGAAGTCAACAAGAGTATTTCTGTAAAAATGAGTCAATCCCCGTGCGGGATGCACTTTTCTGCAAAAAGGCATGCCAAATAAGCGGATCAAAAAAATCCTGAAGCAAACTGCCAAACAGTGCGTCTTTATTCTTGTACCTTGTGTAGATTGCCCCCGTGGTGACACCGGCTTTGTCAGCGATCTTGTGAAGCGAGGCTTTCTGAAAGCCGTAGGTAAGAAACTCCGAGTATGCAGCCTGAACGATCCCGTCCTCCAGGGAGTGATCCCTATTGGCTATGTTTCCGCCTCACGCTCTGCAATAACATCATTCTCGATAACGACATGATTATAGCATCACTCCTGCGTTTTGTCAATGCGTATTGCGCACTGCCTCGCAAAACACTCCTTGACAAATCCCGGTTCAGAAAGGAAATGGATATGCTTGGGCAAATCACAGCCCGTGACAATCTGATACTAGTGTTACAAAAAGATTGTTATTGCAGTTATCATGCCTATCCTGCAACCTCATGATACTGTACACGAATTGGGGTTTTCCCCTCTGAGGAATGTCCACTTTTCAGGGATACCCCTCACCCTCCGTGTCCATTTTTATGGGTACAGTTTACTGCGCTCAGCCACCTCTCCCATAGGGAGAGGCAAGGGGGGCGTCCGCACAGTAAAAATTGGCTCCCGAATGTTCGGGAGCCAATCAAATGGGTGTTGACGGTTAAGCCTTGCCGGCGCAGCCCAGAACGTCCACCAGCTTGTGGCGAACCAGTTCCTTGATGTTGGCACGGGCGGGCTTCAGGTACTCGCGGGGGTCAAACTTGTCGGGATGCTCGTTGAAGAACTGACGGATGGTGCCGGTCATGGCAAGACGCAGGTCGGAGTCGATGTTGATCTTGCAGACGGACAGCTCGGCAGCGTGACGCAGCTGCTCCTCGGGGATACCCACGGCGTCGGGCATCTTGCCGCCGTTCTCGTTGATCATCTTCACGTAGTTCTGAGGAACGGAAGAAGAACCATGCAGAACGATGGGGAAGCCGGGCAGACGGCGGGAGACCTCTTCCAGAACGTCGAAGCGCAGGGGAGGCGGAACCAGAACACCGTCCGCATTGCGGGTGCACTGGGCAGCGGTGAACTTGTAAGCGCCGTGGCTGGTGCCGATGGCGATGGCCAGAGAATCGCAGCCGGTCTTGGTCACGAACTCTTCCACTTCCTCGGGACGGGTGTAGGAGGCGGCGTGAGCAGCGACCTTGACTTCGTCCTCGATGCCGGCCAGAGTGCCCAGCTCAGCCTCAACGACGACACCGTGGTCATGAGCGTACTCAACGACCTTGCGGGTGATCTCGATGTTCTCGGCGAAGGGCTTGGAGGAGGCGTCAATCATGACGGAGGTGAAGCCGCCGTCGATGCAGGCCTTGCAGGTCTCGAAGTCGGGGCCGTGATCCAGATGCAGAGCGATGGGGATCTCGGGGCACTCGATGACAGCAGCCTCCACCAGCTTTACCAGGTAGGTGTGGTTGGCATAGGCGCGGGCGCCCTTGGAGACCTGCAGGATAACGGGAGCCTTCTCCTCGCGGCAGGCCTCGGTGATGCCCTGAACGATTTCCATGTTGTTGACGTTGAAAGCGCCGATGGCGTAGCCGCCGTCGTAAGCCTTCTTGAACATCTCAGTTGTGGTTACAAGAGCCATTTGGAATCATCCTTTCTTAAACTGCGGGTCATGACCCGCTTTTATTCCGCTGACATTATAGCATATTTTTCGGGTTTTTCAATATAAATATTTTGATACTTCCGTCCCGGCAAAATGTTCATTTTCACCAGAAAAACGCCCCCCGGCGGTGCCGTCAGTGCCGATTTGAAAGGAAAACCGGAATCCTGAAAGTTCTCCCGGGAAAAAATCAGAATTTTGCTATTTACGTTTGGCGGAAAATAGAGTATAATCTCCTTTGAACAAAATTCAGTAAGGAGTGTATACATCCATGAAACTGTCCCCTCTCCAGGTAGCAAGATACCAGTACAGTCCCAAGCTTCCGGGTATGCTCAGAAACGGGATTTCTGATATTTGTGTGTGCAGCGGCGGCGCCACCGAGAGCGTCGCGGATCAGGAAAAGATCAAGGCGCTGTTCCCCAATACCTACGGCAAAAACGAGATCACCTTCCAGAAGGGTAAGAACACCTCCGTGCCTAAGAAACAGATCGTGGGCGTGATCCTTTCCGGTGGTCAGGCGCCCGGCGGCCACAACGTCATCTGCGGTCTGTACGACGCGCTGAAGGCCTGCGACAAGGAAAACGTCCTCTACGGCTTCAAGGGCGGCCCCAGCGGTCTGTTGGAGGACAGCTACGTAGTCTTCGACGACGAATACATCAACCAGTACCGCAACACCGGCGGATTTGACATCATCGGCTCCGGCAGAACCAAGCTGGAAACCGAGGAGCAGTTCGCCGTTGCCGAGGGCGTCTGCAAGAAGCACGGCATCACCGCCATCGTCATCATCGGCGGCGACGACTCCAACACCAACGCCGCGGTTCTTGCCGAGTATTTTGCCGCCCACAATAGCGGCATTCAGGTGATCGGCTGCCCCAAGACCATCGACGGCGACCTGAAGAACGAGGACATCGAGTGCTCCTTCGGCTTCGACACCGCCACCAAGACCTACAGCGAGATCATCGGCAACATCGAGCGTGACGCCAACTCCGCCAAGAAGTATTGGCACTTTGTCAAGGTCATGGGTCGTTCCGCTTCCCACGTGGCGCTGGAATGCGCCCTGGAAACCCAGCCCAACATCTGCCTGATCGGCGAGGAAGTGGCCGAGAAGAAGATGTCCCTCGCCCAGATCGCGGACTACATTGCCGACTCCGTGGCCACCCGGGCGGCGAAGGGCTGGAACTTCGGCGTTGCCATCATCCCCGAGGGTATCGTGGAGTTCGTTCCCGAATTCTCCGTGCTGATCGCGGAGATCAACGAACTGCTGGCCGGCGAGAAGACTGCCCAATTCAACGCCCTGCCCACCTGGGAAGAGAAGTACGCCTTCATCAAGAGTGGCCTCACCAAGCAGTCCATGGACGTGTTCGCCATTCTGCCCCAGAGCATCCAGCAGCAGCTGTTTCTGGAGCGCGACCCCCACGGCAACGTGCAGGTCTCCCTCATTGAGTCCGAGAAGCTGTTCTCCGCTCTGGTCAGAGACAATCTGGCTGCCCGGAAGGCCGCCGGAACTTACAACGGCAAGTTCTCCACCCAGCATCACTTCCTGGGTTACGAAGGCCGCTGCGCATTCCCCTCCAACTTTGACGCCGACTACTGCTATTCTCTGGGCTACAACGCCTTCATGCTGATTCAGTACGGCTACACCGGGTATTTGTCCAAGGTTTCCAACCTGTCCAAGCCCGCCGAGGAGTGGGTGGCAGGCGGTATGCCCATCACCAAGATGATGAACATGGAGAGAAGAAACGGCAAGGACAAGCCCGTTATCCGCAAGGCGCTGGTGGAGCTGGACGGCAAGCCCTTCCGGTTTTTTGCCGAGCACAGAGCCGAGTGGGCGGCAGAGACCTGCTATGTCTACCCCGGCGCCATTCAGTACTTTGGACCCCGTGAGGTCTGCGACCTGACCACCAGAACCCTGGCTCTGGAAAAGGCGTAATCAAACAAAAATGTCTCCGGCCGCGTGCCGGAGACATTTTTTCGGTAGACTCAGTCCCTCCGGCGTGGCCGGAGGGACTGGTTTTGTTTTATTCGGCCAGAGAGTAGCTGCTGACCTTCCATGCGTCGTTTTCTCTGACGACGACGATGGTCAGATAGGCAATTTCGCTGTCAACGTTCTCGCGGTAGGGGTAGGCAAATTCATAGGTGCCGTTGGCGTCTGCCTCTTTCCACATGTCCACCGTGACCTCATGCCAGCACACAATCACGTCGTTTGTATTGCCGGAATAGGCTTCCACTCCGCCTGTGTAGTCTTTGGAGAGCAGCCGGGGCAGCGTATCCATATCTCCGTAAAAATAGGCATACGCAAACTCCGTAACGAAGGCGTTGAGTGCCTCTGTGCCCTGCTGTTCCTCCGACTGGAGGATCCGACTGAAGAACATACTGGCGGGAATCACGGTTTCACCGTTCACCGTCACATCCTTGCAGTCGTGGAAGCTCATGTCGCTGCCGCCCAGATCCCGCAGGGTGTTGTTTTCCATTACAATGCCCTCGGAGCTCCAGAACTGGACGCCGCCCTGGCTGCACTCGTAGATGTCGCAGTTGGCGACCCGTATATCGGTGCAGTATTCCGCGTCTACGCCCAGAATGCCGCAGCCGTAGAGACCGCATTTGTCCACGGTGATGTGGTCGCTGTACTGGAACCGCAGAACGCCGCCGATGCAGTAACCGGGCTCCCTTGTGTGACCGGCGGTGAAGCCGGAGAGGGTGATGTAGCTGCACGACTGGAAGGTCAGGACGTTGGCGTAGCGGGGGATGGCGGCGATGGTGTGTCCCGTTACGCTGCCGTCATTGCTGCGGATGGTCAGATTGTCTACCCCGTCGATGACCAGCTGGGGGCCGTCAAATTCGTCCAGCCAGTAGTAATAATCGCCCTTGGAGTGCCGTAGCCGGTGGCGGTGCTGAGGTCGTAAAGCTCCGCGTCCAGTACGATGTCCACATTGGGGCCGATGGCGGCGATCAGCTCATCCACCGTGGAAACGTGGATTTCCAGCTGCGCTTGGGTCGGCTCCGTCGCGCCTGTGGAGTACAGCTTGTTCATCTGCTCATCGGTAAGAGGATTGCCCGCGCCGTCTGTGACGGTACCGCCGTCGCCGAACCAGCGGCGGACGCTGCAATTTTCGAACCGGTTGCCGTCCAGAACCATACTCGATTCGTCTGCCGGCGTCTGGGTATCTTCGTAGTACTCATACTGGAAGTTGAATGCTTCCAGCTGGCTGCGGTTGTTGGAGAACAGATTGCCCTTCATCTGAACGGTGCTTCCGGAAACGATTGCCAGATACATAAGGCTGCTGTCGCTGATTTCGCAGTTTTCCACCGTCACATTCCGGCTGGAACTGATATCAAAATAGGTGTATCCGCCGTATCCCTCGGAGCCGATGCGGTAAATGCGGGTTCCGGAGATGGAGACGTCCTCACAGCTGATGATCTCGGCGGCGCTGCTGGAGCAGTCGTACACGTCGCTGTCCGCGAGAGAAATGTCCTTGGAATCCGCCGCCTGCAATCCGATCATGCCGCAGCCGTAGATGCCCAGACGGTTCATGCCCACGCCGGTGCAGTTTTGCAGGTAGATGACGCCGCTGCTGCACTGACCCAGTTCCAGAGTGTGACCGGCGGTGAAATCCTCCAGCGTGACATTTTCGCAATTCTTCAGATTGATGACGCTGGCAGACCGGGGGTCGCATTCCAGAGTCGTGTTCACCTTGCCGCTGCCGCGGATGGTCAGGTTCTTCACGTTTTGCAGCATCAGCTCAAAGCCGTCGCACTTTTCCGTCCAGGCGCAGTAGGGGTTTTCTGAGGGCAGGCCGTAGCCTTTGGCGCCGGACAGGTTGTAGGTTCCCGACTCCAGCTGGATGACGGTGTCCGGCGCAATGGCGGCCAGCAGCTCGTCCACATTATGTACGGAAACGGCGGCGGAGACGGAGGTGGGTTCGGTATCCCCGGCGGCTGCCGCATCTTTTCTCGCGGGGCTGGTCACCAGGCACACCGCCACGAAGACGATGGCGATCACGCCCACCAGACTGATCCAGAAGCCGGGCTTCTTATAGGAAAGCACCGACTTGATGCGCTCCTTGACGCTCACCTCGCCGAAGGCCACGGGACAGGCCGCGAAGTGCGCCCGATTGGTGGAGCAGTTCAGCAGGGCGGCGGAGTAGGCTTTCCGCTCCTCCAGCTCCATGAACTGCACCACCCGCTCGTCGCAGGCGATCTCGATGTCCTTGCACAGCAGGATGTAGGCTGCCCACACCAGCGGATTGAACCAGTGCAGTGCCAGCGCCAGAAAGCCCACCATCTTGAACCAGTGGTCGCCCTTGTCCAGATGGGTGCGTTCGTGGGCGAGGATGTAGCGCTGTTCCTCGGGGGTCATGCCCATGGGGATGTAGATATTCGGGCGGATGAAGCCCAGAATAAAAGCGGTCTCGATGCGGTCGCATTCCCAGCCGCCGGGGATCTTGACTGCCTCCCGAACCTTCAGCTTCAGGGTCAGGTAGGTGTACAGACTGTAAATGCCGAAGCAGCAGGCAATGCCAAGCCAGAACCATGGCAGAACCGACAGGAAATCAAAGCCCGTATCCGGTTCCGGCGCGGTTTCCGGGGCGGGGGAGGGGGTGCTGCTGATAACGGTGGTGACGGGAGTCTGAATGTCCGGAAGCGCTTCGGGCGTCTGCACCGGCACCGGGACGTCCAGATCGGCCGGGGAGAAATCTTCCGGCGCGGCGGGCGTCTGGGAATGGTTGAGCTGCTGCACCTGTGCCACCGGGTCGGCGCTGGGCTGTAAGCTCAGGTCGCTTTGAATCTGGAAGGGCATCAGCAGCCGCAGTCCCGCCAGCAGCCAGAGCAGGCAGATATACTTTCGGGGCGTTTTTTTCAGCACCAGCCGCAGCAGCATGACGGCCAGAATGACGATGCTGCCGTGGAAGCTGGCCGTCAGGATGTTCTGGAACAATGTGTTCATGTTCGATCCTCCTCGTAATTGTCAATGAGTGCCTTCAGCTGTGCCACCTCGTCCCGGGTGAGCTTCCTGCTCCGGGAGAAGGCGGCGATAAAGGCGGGCATGGAGCCTTGGAAGGTCTCCTCCACCATTTCGTCCAGCCGGGACGCCTGCGCCTGCTCCTTGGAGACAAGGGCGGTGACCACGGCGTTCTCGTTCTTTACCACGCCCCGCTCCGACAGACGGCGGATGACGGTGTAGGTGGTGGCCTTCGACCAGCCCAGCTGCTCCTTGCACAGCTCGACCAGGTGGGTGGAGTTGATCGGCTCATGCTCCCACAGAATCAGGCAGAACCGGTATTCGCTTTCAAAGATTTTGGGCGCTTCCAATCAGAATACCTCCTTTGGGTGTATCTGGAAATACAAAAGTTTAATGAATTAAACCTTCTGGAAGATAGTCTAACATAGTAAACCCCCATTGTCAAGGGAAAATTACAAAATTATGACAAAACTGAGAAAATCTGGAAAAGTTTCGCAACAGAAAGCCATGGGAATTTTTCCGAAAACAGCGGAGAAAGCCGCGCTTTCTCCGCTGTTTTCGGAACAATGGTTATGCGTTTGCGGCATTTCCCTCCCGCTGCTGGCAGGTGAACAGAATGACCTGACGGCTTTTCGCCATGTCTTCCAGAATGGCCAGCGCCGCCTGCATCCGGGTATCGTCGAAGCGCACCAGCGCGTCGTCCAGAATCAGGGGGGAATCCGGGGTCAGTTCTTCCGCCACAGCCAGACGAAGGGCGAGGTACAGCTGGTCGATGGTGCCGTCGCTGCGCCACAGGGCGTCGTGGAGGGTTTCCTCGTCACCGGCTCCTGCCTGCAGGGAGAAGTCCTCGCCCATGGAAAGGCGCTGGTAGCGCCCGCCGGTCATGGCGGAAAGATAGGTCTGCGCCCGCTGGGAAATTCGGGGGGCGAATCGCCGCTGCAACTCCGACCGCGCCTGCGCCAGCGTTTCCTGCGCGATGGTCAGGGCGGTGTAGGTCTTTTCCAGCTGGGCAAGACGGGCGTTGACTGCGGCCAGCTGCTTTTCCAGCTGCGCCCGGTCGCCCAGGGCTTCCATCCGGCCTTTGTACTGGCTGATGCGGCTTTGCAGCCGCTGCTGCTCCTCAGTGCAGTCCGACAGCAGCCGCGCCGTGTCCGCCGGGGAATGGGTCAGGGTATCCACGCCAACGGGAGGCCGGACAGGCTTTGCCATGGCGCTGAGGGTATCCACCAGATTCTGCGCCCGCTGGGCTTCCCGCCGGGCGGTGTGGTAGGCTTCCCATTTGTTCGTGATCTGCTGCCAGAATTCCATGACAGCATCCGGCTCCTGTGCGCCGCACAGGGAATCCCGGCGCTTGCGCATAACCATCAGACGCACTTCCACGTCTCCCTGCGCGTCCTGATATTCCTTCTGGGCGGCGTTGTACGCCCGGAGGGCAGTCTCATATTCCCGCAGGGAGTCCGTCCAATGGGCGGGGTCGGCGGTTCCGTATTTCTTTTCCAGTGCCTCGGTCTGCTTTTTAAGCCTTTGCATTCCCAAGAGGCTGAGCGCCTGAAGAAGCACGGAAACCATACCGAGGATGCCCGCCGGGAGATAATTCTGCATCACCAGCAGCGCAATCGCACCGGCCATGATGATAGCGCCCAGAATCAGCAGCAAAATCGGCATTTTGCTGCCCCGCAGTCCGGTCATGGTCTGGCGGTCCGCGTTGACCATTTCCATGGCTGCCGTCACGTCCATGTCCGCGAAGGGGTCTTTCTTCGCCGGGGGCAGGGGGGCGCGGGGAAGCATCTGCAGCTCCATCTGCAGGGCGTTCCACTCGTCGCGGAAGGCGCGCAGCTCCTTGAGCTTCTTTTCCGCGTCCTCCTGAGACGGCAGCTTTTCGCAGGCGGCTTCCCGGATGGCAAGTAAATCCTGCGCCTGTTCCAGCGCTTCCCGCGCCTGCGCGACCCGCCCGGCGTCCGCCTCCGCGGCGGCATAGTCCAGCGCGGCCTGATGGGTGTTCAGCTGCTGCAGCCATGTCTTGACGTCGTCCAGACGCATTTTCAGCTTCTTCACCTGTGCGTCCAGCGCGTCCAGTTCCTCGACCTTATCCTGTAAGGCGTCCCGCTGGCTTTCCAGCTGGGGGAGAAGGCCGCTTTTGTTGAAGCGGCAGCGGTTTTTCAGGTCCCGCAGATTTTTTGCCAGCTTGTCGCTGGTACCGCTTTCGTCGCCGGTGGTCACGAGGTCGTTGAGCCTGCGTCGAAGGGCTTCATCCTGCGTCACTGGCAAGTCCGACTGACGGATAAACCCAGCCCTGCGGAACACCGTCTGCTCCACGCCCAGCAGCTGCTGGCCGCAGTTCGCTGCCGTCAGCTCCGGGACAGGCAGCCCGGAATCGGTTTCGTACGCCTTGAATTCACCCAGAGGGACTCTGCCCTTGGTGCGGCGCTCGATGGTGATGTCCCGGCCGTTCCAATTCAGGTCAATGCGACCCGCCATGGGATTGCCCGACCATGGGGCGTAGCGCTCCTTGTCGGCGAGGGCGGTTTTCGTGGTTTTGGCGCGGGTGTCCAGACCGTAGAGCATGGCGACCAGAAAGGCGCACCATGTGCTTTTGCCCCACTCGTTGGGGGCAGTGAGGATGTTCAGCCCCGGCTGGAGGGTCAGCTCCGCGTGCTCCAGCTTGCCGAAGGTGGCAGTCATTTTGTAGATTTTCACAGCGTGACCTCCCGTCCTTCCAGCAGCTTCCGGGAAATTTCCGCCGCAAGCTGAATTTCTTCCCGGCTGTCAGGGTCGGCCTCCATGGCCTCCCGGAGCAGCCGGAAATACACGCCCTCCAGCGTGTCCGCGCCGGTGTCCCCCCAGATGTCCAGCGGCGGAAGCGTCTCGTCCCGCAGCGTCAGATTGGGAACGGCGGAAAAACGCCGCGTGAGCCTGGAAATATCCGCTTCGCCGCTTCCCGTAAGGGTGACCCGGAAAAAGTCCCGGCTTCCCGCGGGAGGCAGGATTTTTTCCAGCGCCGCTTCCGCGCCGGAGGAAATGTCCGCTTTCAGCTCGTGGAAGCGGATGGTGTCCAGCGCCACCGCCCGAAGGGAGGCGCTGTCCTCCACGGTCACGATGCACACGCCCTTTTCGCCGGTTTCGTCCCAGCCCCGCCCCATGGGGCAGCCCGGCCATGCGCACAGCGTCCCACCGGCGTGAAACGCGCCCGCTTTATGGATATGTCCCAGCGCCAGATATTGCAGCCCCGAGTCCCGCACCTGCTGGGCGGTGATGGGGCAGTAGGGGGAGTCCTTCCGGGTGGGATCGCCGTGGAGTACGGCGATGCAGTACTTTTCGCTGCCCTCCGCCCGGAAATTTTCCAGCAGGGGGGCGCTGTCCATGCTCTGGTAGCCCGCACCGTAGACCCGGCAGTTCAGGTCGGGAATCGTGACGGCTTCCAGCCCGCGGGTGAACACGTACACGTTTTCCGGCCAGTTTTCTTCCAGCCAGACAGAGCCGGGGGCACAGAAATCGTGATTGCCCGGCGTGATGAAGACCCTTGCGCCGCACTCGGACAGGGCTTTCTTGAGGGCTTCCACCGTCTCCCGGGCGGGTTCGCCGTCAAAAATATCTCCCGCGAGGAGCATGAGATCGCACTTTTCCCGGCGGCAAAGTTGGGCAGTTTTGCCGGGGATACTCTGCTGCTCCTGCTTTAGAAGCGCCCGCTGGCTGTCGTCGAAGCCCGCGAAGGGGGAGTCTAAGTGCCAGTCGGCGCTGTGTAAAATTTTCAGTCCCATTTGTCGACCCTTTCTGCCTTACGGCATTTTCCGGTTTCCGAATCGATGGTGAACAGCACGGCCTCGATCTTGGACGCGCCCTCCGCCCAGCGGTAGCGCTCCGGCAGATCACCCCGGAATTTGGCGATGGACAGCTCCGGCCGGATGCCCAGCACGGAGTCCCGGGGGCCGGTCATGCCAAGGTCGGTGACGTAGCCCGTCCCCTTGGGCAGCACACGGGCGTCCGCCGTAGGGACATGGGTGTGGGTCCCCCACACGGCGCTGACCTGCCCGTCCAGCATGTAGCCCATGGCCAGCTTTTCCGAGGTGGCTTCCGCGTGAATTTCCACCAGAATGATCTTCGCGGTGATTTGCTTGAGGATTTTGTCCACCATCAGGAAGGGATTTTCCGGGCCGTAGTCCATATTGCACCGGCCGATGAGGTCGATGACGGCCACGTCGCCTGCCGCCGTCTGCACCACCTGCCAGCCCCGCCCCGGAACCTGAGGGGCATAATTGGCCGGACGGATGATCCATGGGCAGTCGTCCATATAGGGGACGATCTCCCGCTTGCTCCAGGTGTGGTTGCCCATGGTGATGATGTCCGCACCGGCGTCCAGAATGCTGTCCGCCTGATTGGGGGTGATGCCCACCACGGCGGCGTTTTCGCCGTTGACCACCGCAAAGTCCGCATGATACTGCCGCTTCATCTGCCGCAGATTCCGGCGGATCTGCTCCAAGCCCGGATTGCCTACCACATCGCCAACCGCCAATACCCGAAAGTCCATAGCTGCCTCCATACTTAAAATGAGATATATATTATAGTACAGAATTCCCACTTTCGCAAGCCTTAAGACGCAGAAAGGCAGAAGCGCAGCCAAACGCCGACGCTTCTGCCGGGAAATCAGTTTTTCTTACCCTTTACCAGAAAAATCGCGATCAGCGAGCTGACCAGCAGCAGATACGGATAGAACAGATACCGCATGATGGAGAACGCCGACAGGGCAAAGCCCATTTCCGCTGCCGCCGAGATGGCGACCAGCATCTGCGCACCGTAGGGGATAATGCCCTGAAAAATGCAGGAGAAGGTGTCCAGCAGGCAGGCCGTGCGGGAGGGGGAAATGCCGTAATCCTCGCTCATTTCCTTGGCAATGGGGTTTGCCATGACGATGGCGACGGTGTTGTTGGCAGTGGCGATGTCCATGGCGCCTACCAGCAGCCCCATGCCCAGCTGACCGCCTTTTTTGCCCCGGAAGACCTTCCGGATGAAGCTCAGTAGCGCGTCAAAGCCGCCGTAGACCCGGATCAGGGCGCACATCGCGGCCACGAGGATGGCAACCATGCTGGTCTCAAACATGCCAGCCGCACCGTTTCCCATGCTGGCAAGCAAACCGGTGGCTTCCACCTGCCCGGTCAGGAGCATGATGACGGCGCCGGAAACGATGCCCGTCAGCAGAACGATAAACACGTTGATCCCAGCGACGCCTCCCGCCAGAACCAGAACGTAGGGGATAATCTGAATGAGATCGTAGTGTTCATCAATGGGCGCGGTGTCATGCCCCATGGTCAGAAGCAGGATCAGCACCAGCGTGGCGATGGCCGCAGGCAGGGCGATCCAGAAATTGCCCTTGAATTTATCCTTCATGGCGCAGCCCTGACCGTTGCAGGCGGCAATGGTGGTGTCGGAGATGAAGGACAGGTTGTCGCCGAACATGGCTCCGCCCACGACGCTTCCGGTACACAGCGCCGTGTCAAAGCCGGACGCCTGGGCGACCTCCAATGCAATGGGCATGATGAGGGTGATGGTGCCGACGGAGGTTCCCATGGCAGTGGAGACGAAGCAGGCGACCACAAACAGCACCGCCACGGCGAACCGGGCGGGGATGATGTCGAGCATGAAGTAGGCGACGCTCTGGGCGGAGCTGCGCCCCACCACGCCGACGAACGCGGAAGATCAGCAGCATGGTGATGATGTTCTTATCCCCCACGCCCTGCCCCATGATGACAAGCTTTTCCTCAAAGGGAACCGCCCGGTTCTGAAGACAGGCGACCAGAATGGCCACGAGAAACGCGATGACGATGGGGATGTTGTAAAAGCCCATGGGGATGTGCAGACCGTACTCAAACAGCAGCCCCAGCCCAAGATACAGCACGAGAAACACGCCGATGGGCAGCAGCGCAATGGGGTTCCCTTTTTTCATTTTCCAAACCTCTCAACGAACAGATTTTGCGTATTCTGTGGGGGTAATGCCGAACTTCTCCTTGAACTGCCGGGAGAAGTGATGCACCGTGGAATAGTGGAGCTGGGCGGCGATCTCCGTGAAATTCAGGTCGTTTTCCCGGATCATCTGCTTGCTCTCCTGAAGCTTGATCCGGCGGATATACTCGCCGGGGGAAATCTGCAGATTCTTGTGGAACAGCGCCGTGAGGTAGCTGGGGCTGACGTCCACCTGCCGGGCGACCAGCGGCACCGACAGCTTCTCCCGGATGTGAGCGCTGATAAACTGCTGCGCCTGACGGATGATCTCGTTCTCGCTGTGGACGGCGTTGGAGGTCTGCAGCTTTCCTGCCTTGGGGGACGCGGCCTCCCGCTGAAGCTGAAGCAGCAGCAGATTCAGCTGGTAGAGGATGATGTCGTTGGAGTAGGCGTCCATAAACTCCTGCTCCCGCAGCATATTCTGCAAAAGCGTTGCCACGCTCTGGGGCGCGGTGAATTTCCGGTTCAGCAGGGGAGCAAGGTCAACGCCGCTGACGTCAAAGGAAATGGTCACGAACCGGGGGGCGACGCCGATGTCGGCGTACTGCATGTGCCACTGCCCCGGGCCGTAGAGGACGATGTCTCCCTGCCTGAGCAGAAGGTCCTGCCCGTCTACCACGCTGTGCAGCGCGCCCTGATCCACGTAGGTCAGCTCGGTCATGGGGTGGGATTCCCCGGAAAACAGGAAGCCCTGCTCCTTCTCCTGATAGAAGAAGGTGTAAATGCCCTCCACCCGCAGCTGATGATCTACCCGGGCGCTGCCGGGGGCGTGACGTCCCAGCTCCTCCGGCGGCTCCTGAGCGGACACCATCACCGTGGCGTCCCCCTGAAACGGCTCCAAAAGGAAATAGACCCCCTTGCGGATAATGGCGGGTTTGTCCAGATAGAAGCGCTGGTAGGTTTCCCCGTCCGTGCTGGCGGACAGGACGCTCATGCCCATGCCGCAGCTGATCCGCGTCTCCGATGCGGCGCGGTAGACCACCGCCTCCGTCCGCGACAGCCGCACAGCGGCGGCGTCGTCCCGGAACAGATTCCTGTCCGTCTGGGTGCGCTCGGACGGAACACTGCCAAAGCAACGGAACGTGACCTGATTCAGGTTTCGGATCATGGAAATCAACCCCCGGATAAAAATAGCTCGCGCAAACCAGCCGTAGCCGTATCAGAATTATTATATCGAAAAAAGAAGGGAATGGCAAATGGTTTTCCACCGTGTTCCGAAAAACCGTCAAAACGCCCAAAGAACGGCGATTCCTGCCATGTACCGTACCTGCGTTTTCGTCGGAAAACGCCCTGCCCAGAGGGGGAAACTCCGGTTGGTCATTTCGCCGGTTTTGGGGAAGGCGTGACCCGCAGACAGCAACAGCCGGTGCAGGTCTGAAGCCTGCCCCGGCTGTTGGAAATTATTTGAAGAACGATGCCTTACCGCTGATACTCAAACTCAAAATCGTAAATATCCACGGTGTCCCCGTCGGCAATGCCCATTTCCTCCAGACGGGCGAACAGACCCACCTTGCGGAGCTGCTGGTCGAAATAGTTCCGGGACTCGTAGTCCTCAAAATTGATGTTCTGCACCAGCCGTTCCAGCCAGACACCGGTGACCAGCCAGGTGCTGCCGTAGTGCTCGATGTCGAAGGCGTTGGGGTCGGTAGGCTCGGCGATGACCTCCACGTACTCCGGCTCGTAAATGGTCACGGGGGGCAGGGTGCGCAGCCGCTCCGCCACCGCCCGCATGAGATTCCGGGTGCCCACGGTAGTGCCTGCGGAAATTTCGTACAGTTCGCAGCCCGCTTCCCGGGCGGCGGCGCGGAGCCGCTCCAGATTGTCGCTGTCCGGGGGCAGCAGGTCGGTCTTGTTGGCGGCCACGATCATGGGGCGGTTGCTGAGGTCGATGCTGTAGTTTTTCAGCTCGGCACAGATGGCGTGGAAATCCTCCACCGGATCCCGCCCCTCGCTGCCGGACACGTCTACAACGTGAACGAGCAGGCGGCAGCGGTCGATGTGCCGGAGAAAATCGTGCCCCAGACCCGCGCCCTCAGCGGCGCCCTCAATGATGCCGGGGATGTCCGCCATGACGAAGGACACGCCCTCATCTACATAAATAACCCCCAGATTGGGATACAGGGTCGTAAAGTGATAGTTGGCGATCTTCGGGTGGGCGTTGGAGGTGACGGAAAGCAGGGTGGATTTGCCCACGTTGGGGAAGCCCACCAGACCCACGTCCGCCAGAAGCTTCAGCTCCAGAATCACGTCCCGCTCCTGCCCCTTAAGACCGGCTTTGGCAAACCGGGGAACCTGACGGGTGGGGGTGGCGTAATGGGCATTGCCCCAGCCGCCCCGTCCGCCTTTGGCGAGAATGAAATCCTCGCCGGTGGACATGTCTACGATGATCTGGTTCGTTTCGGCGTCCCGCACAACGGTGCCCCGGGGGACTTCGATGATCAGGTTTTCGCCCCGCTTGCCCGCCATTTTCCGACCCTGACCGCTGACACCTGCGGCGGCTTGATACTTGCGCTTGTAGCGGAAATCCAAAAGAGTGGACAGGTTGTCGTTGACCCGGAGAATGACGCTGCCGCCATGTCCGCCGTCGCCGCCGTCCGGGCCGCCGGAGGCCACATATTTTTCCCGGTGGAACGCCACCGCTCCATCGCCGCCCCGTCCGCCGATGACGGTGATGCGCACTTTATCCACGAACATAGTTGTACGTCCTCCTAATCTATGGAAGTACGGGTACTTCCCTTTATTCAGCCGATTCTGCTGGCCAGCTCGAAGGCCAGCAGGGCAATTTTTTCCTTGTCTGATAGCCGGGCGTGTCCGGACAGGCTTCTGGGGTCCCATTGGGGATGATCCAGATTGTCCCCGGCATAGAAATACTGAAAGAATTCCACACCCCGGAAATCGCACATGGCCTGCATGGCCGCGCACTCCATCTCCACGCATACCGCGCCCATGCGCCGCCGGGCAGCGACCTTCGCGGGGGTTTCCCGGTAAAAGGCGTCCGTCGTCCAGGCAGCGCCCTGCACATAAGGATACCCAAATTCCCGGAGAACCTCAATAAATTCGGGAACATAGCGGGTGTTGACGTCGATCAGATCGCCCGCCGGGGCATAATGGTAGCTGGTGCCCTCGTCCCGGATGGCTTTTGTGGGAATGATGATGCCGCAGTCCTCGATTCTTTTGTCCAGAACGCCGCAGTTGCCCAGCAGGATGAACCGGCGTGCGCCCATGGCGATGATCTCCTCAAACTGCCCCACACAGGCTGGCGCGCCCACCCTTGCTTTGCAGAAGCCCAGTCGGCTTCCCCGGTAGGTGACCTCATAAATGGGCCAGTCTCCGTCCGCGTCGCGGGTATGGGCGATGAGCTTACCCTCCAGAAACGCGGTCACGGAGGCAAAAAGCTGATGGGAAAAGACGGCGACCACCGTTTCCGGGAAATTCTCCACCGGCTTTATGTAGTCCGGGTTGATGACGGCGCGGGGCGTGGGGTCAAATTCCGTTAAAAGCACGACGGATGCCTCCTTCCTGTGACATGCGCACAATGGCGCGGTATTATTTCGGAGTTTCCTTATAAAAAGGCTGCCGCAATCAGTGATGCGGCAGCCTTCCTTGTCCAGATGATCTTACTGCTCGGCGTACACGGAGCACTGCCGGCGATCCTTGCCCAGACGCTCAAACTTGACGGTGCCGTCAACCTTGGCGAACAGGGTGTCGTCCTTACCGATGCCCACGTTGACACCGGGATGGATGTGGGTGCCTCTCTGGCGGACCAGAATGTTGCCGGCCAGAACGAACTGACCGTCGGCACGCTTCACGCCCAGACGCTTGGACTCGGAATCACGGCCGTTCTTGGTGGAACCGCCGCCCTTGTGGTGAGCGAAGAACTGAATACCAATCTTCAGCATGGTGTTACACCTCCAAAACTTCGATATTATCAGGATAGTCGTCCCGCAGCGAACACAGAGTCACCAGCATTCCGGCAAGCACAGCCTGAACGGTGTCCTCCTCGTCGCAGGACGCAGGGAGGGTCAGGGTGATGCGGTTATCTTCCCCATCCTTGACCCGGACCTTGGCCTTGGCGCCGCACACATCGTTGATGGTGGCTTCGGCCATGGTAACGACAGCGGAGACGGCGGCGCAGACAATGTCTTTTCCCGGCTCGTCATAATCGCTGTGACCCGAGACGGAGAATCCGGTGATCCTCTCGCCCTCGGTGTGAAATTCGCATCTTGTCATAAATTACAGAGCGATCTTGGTGATCTCCACCTTGGTGTAAGGCTGGCGATGACCGATGTGCTTCTTCTCGTTCTTCTTGGACTTGTAGCGGATGATGTCGATCTTCTTGCCCTTGCCGTTCTTGACGACCTTGGCCTCGACGCTGGCACCCTCCACAGTGGGAGCACCGATCTTGGTGTTCTCGCCGTCCAGAACAGCCAGAACCTGATCGAACTTGACGGTAGCCTCGGCTTCCGCACCCAGCTTCTCCACGAACACGACGTCGCCCTCGGCAACGGTGTACTGCTTACCACCGGTTACGATAACTGCTTTCATTTGTTTCACCTACTTTAATTGTGTAGTCTCGCTCTGGGGGCGCGGTGATTTTGGACGCACCGACTGAAAGCCCCTTCAATGCGGCCTGTCTATTCTAGCATTGCAGACATAAAAAGTCAAGAAGTTTATTGGACTTTTTCTTGCGTTTTTCTCTGATTTTTGCTATACTGCCAATGGAATCGCAAATCTTTCCCGGCGAGGTGACTGCCCTGTGAAAACAAAAACGTGGATATTGCTCATTGCGGCCATTGCGGCAGTGTGCCTTGGATTGAGCATCTTCCTTCTGCTGCCCGGCGACGATGCCGTTTACGCCCAGATCAGCAGCGGGGGAAAGATCGTCAGAACCGTAAATCTGCGCATCGATCAGCAGTTTACCGTCACCGGGGAAACAGGCGGCAGCAACACCGTCACCGTCCGGGACGGGCGTATTGCCGTCACGGCGGCGGACTGCCCAGACTACTACTGCATGGAGCGTGGCTTTTGCAGCAGCGGCACGCCGATCGTGTGCCTTCCCAACCGTCTGGTCATCCAATTTCAGGGGGAACAGAGCGTTGACGCGGCAGCAGGATAATTTCTGGAAAAAACGCTTGACAAATGGCGAATGGTTGTGTATACTAATCAGGCATTCAGTTGAGTGCACTGACGGACGATTAGCTCAGCTGGCTAGAGCATCCGCTTGACGTGCGGAAGGTCATAGGTTCGAGTCCTATATCGTCCACCATAAGAAACACCACCTGTCGGGTGGTGTTTTCTCTTTTTAGTGGACGGTATAGGACTTGAACCCATCTAAATGCAGGATGCCAGTGGCATCTTGCGGCAGCCAGTTCAGAAACTGGCTGCATCCATACGATTTTGCCCCACGGGGCAAAATCGGTGATCGAGTCCTATATCGTCCACCAAAGCAAAGAAATCCGAACTTGTTCCAGATGGGACGGGTTCGGATTTTTTATTTCTATCAGAAATATTTCATATTGACTTCCACGCCTGCGCCCCGCTATCTGAACGGGGCGCAGGCGCTTTTTTCTTTGCTGATTTGCAAAATTCCAACGTGAAAAGACTTTCTTGTCAGATTTTTGACCCGCCGCGAGTATTTTGACCGCAGCTGTTCCATATAGTGATATACCACTGCCTCACAGGATACGACAGGGGCAGCAAATTGTACTACAATTTATCCGAATACCGATAAATTGGAGGTTTATACTATGGAATATGGGTATATCCGGGTCTCAACAAAGGAACAGAACGAGCAAAGGCAGCTGATCGCAATGCGGGAGTTCGGGATAGCGGAAAATCGGGTCTATATGGACAAGCAGTCCGGAAAGGAGTTTGAACAAAAAAATTACAAGCGACTGATCCGGAAATTAAAAAAAGGACGACACCCTCGTGGTCAAGAGCATCGACCGGCTGGGGCGGATGCGGATATGTTTGCTTTTTGCAAAAAGTTGTTTGTTTTAACGCTTTCTTTACGCGCGCGTCTGCTGTATAATATGGTCAAATTCAACAAACCATTTGCGCTGCGGAACATGCACATTGGCAATTTACGCAAAAATAATTGCGTTTTCTGTGCAATTCCGATGATAAACCCGGAACGGCACAGCGGCGGAAGCGCTTTTGGAAATGTATAATTTCCGGTTCAGAAAAAAACTGCCGGCACCGCGCATGACGCCATACCGGCAGCCGCGCAGCTCAGAAGGACTGCCGCTGGAGCCTGCGGAATTCGTTGGGGCTGCACCCGATCATTTTCTTGAAGGAATTTGAGAAGTACGCGGTGCTCTCAAAGCCGACCTTGAAGGCGATCTCCTGCACGCTCAGCTCCGTACATGTCAGCAGATTCTTCGCGGCGGTGATGCGATAGTTGATGAGGTACTTATGCACGGTCGTGCCCGTCGCGTTGCGCATAAGACGGTTGATGTGGTAGGCGTGGTAGTTGAACTGCTCGGCGATCATCTCGCTGGTCAGGTTCTCGTTATAGTGCTCCTGAAGGTAGCGGATGAGCTGCAGCGCGGTGCGTCCGGCACGGTTGTTGGAGACCATCTTGGTCTTCGCGACGGTGATGAGCACGGTCTTGAAGAGGCTCGAGGCTTTCTCGCGGTAGTAGACCTCCTGCGATTCATAGACGTCCAGTATGGTCTTCAGCTCGCCCTCGATGAAATTCATGTCGCTGAGGACAAGCGGCTCGTTGAGCGCGGCGCAGTCGTCGATGTGGTCACGGTATACCTCTCCGGCGGACTCGCCGCCGCTGACGGGGATCGGCGGGATGAAGTTTACAATGTTCGAGCGCTCAAAGCTGTAATCGAAGTTGAAGACGATCATGCTCAGCGGTGCACCGGGCTGGAGCTGGTAAAGTTCCCCCGAGTTTATCAGCGCGAACGTCCCCGGGGCAAGCGGATAGCTGCTGCCGTGTACGGCAAGCGTTCCGACACCGGAGGTCACATAAAAAATGCGGTTGTCACCGGGACAGACCTGCCGCCCGACGGGGACGAAAACGATATTCTGGGCAAACCGGAGATTCGGGTTCATATCACACAGCAGCATAATAACAACTCCTTCTGGGATTGTCACGGAAAGGCATGAAGACGATGCGATTTGCCGCGGCAGCGCACTCGCAGGCGGTTCCCCATATTGCGGAGACGGCAGAGAGAGGGTGCGTCCGCTCTTTCCGCTTTTTATAAATTATAGCACAGCGGATGTAAATAATCAAGCGGCAAAGAAAGCGATTTGCCCGAAATTCAAATTACGAAAAATGTTTGCTTTTTATAAATCCGGGCGGGAAATTGTATTGCTATATCGAACGCGGAAGCTTATACTTAAGGCAGAAACGGACCTGAATGAGAAGACAAGAGAAGCAGTGATATGAAAGAAACGGTAATAGATGCTTTTGCGGATAAGGCCGTGTTGGAAAGGCTTTTTACAAATGGCCCGGGCGAGCTCCTGGCGGTCAATTCCAAAGCGGGCTATCTGAAAGCGGGGCAGGATGTATATATGCTCTGTTCCGCCGACCTTGGCATAACGCCCATCGGCATCGCCGTAGACGACTATGCCGCGGCGGCGGCGGCTCTGCGGCTTTCCGCGGGCGGGCGCTTCGACACGGCAGACAATGCGCTTGTGTTTCGCGGCGGGGTACTGCGCGTGCAGCCGTACCCGCGGCGCGCGCCGCAGGAACCGTGGGGCATTTTCCGCACGGAGAGAATTGAGGACGCTGCGAGACTGCTCAGCACTCTTGGCAGGACAAGCGGACTTGTGCCGCTTGCGGATGCCCTCTGTCTGGGGGCGGCGCCGGAAAAAGGTATAGCGGCAAATCCTTTCTGCGCAAAGGCATACGGGCCGCTTGTCCGGCTGAGGGACGGGCTTGCGTGCAATGACGCTGAGGCCGTGCCCGCGGAAGTGAAGAGTCTGCTGGGGCTGGGCATCGGGCTGACGCCGTCGGCGGACGATGTCCTGTGCGGCATGACATACACGCTGCTGCACGGCGCGCGGAAGCTGACCGCGGCGGATGTGGAGTTTGTGAACGCAGTGAAGCGCTATGCCCCGGAACGTACAAACCTCATAAGCGCGGCGATATTGAAGGCCGTCGCGGACGGCGGCAGATTTGAAATGATGGACAATGTGCTCCGCGGCCTTACCGGGGCCGGGGAGGACGGCACGCAGCGGCTTCTGACCATCGGCAGCAGCTCCGGTTCGGAGATGCTGCTGGGGATCACGATCGCGGCAAAGCTTATACATGGGAGGGGACAGTTATGAAACTGCTTGTCAGCAATGTCGGCAGCACATCCTTGAAATTCAAGCTCTTTGACATGCCGGAGGAGCGGGTGCTGTGCGAGGCGAAGATAGAGCGCGTCGGCAGCCGTGACGCGGCGATCATGTCGTACCGCAGCCATCTCAGCGGTGCGCGGTTCAGCGCGGAGGGGCTGTGTATCCCAAGCTACGCCGAGGGCATCGCGCTGTTTCTGGAAAAGCTGACCGGCGACGAAACGGGCGTGATAAAGGGCGTGGAGGAAATAAGCGCCATAGGCTTCAAGACCGTGCTTTCCCGAGGCTACTACGGCGTACACGAGCTGACGGACGAGGTCATGGAGAACATGCGCGAATACCTCTACATCGCGCCGGTGCATAACGCCGCCTACATAGAGGCGATAGGGCAGTTCAAAGCCGTTCTGCCGGATGTGCCCATGATAGGCGTGTTCGAGACGGCGTTTCACCGGGAGATCCCCCTTGAGCGGGCGCTGTACTCCATCCCCTACGAATGGTACGAAAAATACGGCATCCGCAAGATGGGCTATCACGGCGCGTCCCACGGGTACATCGCCCAGCAGGCGGCAAAGCTCGGCAGGGCGGAGAGAGTCATCTCCTGCCACCTTGGCGGAAGCTGCTCCATCTGTGCAATCCTCGACGGAAAGAGCGTGGACAACAGCTTCGGCTTCTCCCTCCAGACCGGCGTGATGCACGCGAACCGTGCCGGGGACATTGACCCGTACATTGTGCCTTTCCTCATGAGCAAGGGCATGGAGCTTGACGACATCCTCCACGGGCTGAGCAAAAACGGAGGACTTCTGGGCGTGTCCGGCGTCAGCAACGACCTGCGCGAGGTCAGCGCCGCGGCGGCGGACGGGAACGCGCGGGCAGAGCTGGCGATCAATATGTTCGTGTGCAGCATCGTGCGGTTTATCGGCGCGTATTACGCGGAATTGGGCGGACTTGACCAGCTCGTCTTCACCGGCGGGATCGGCGAGAACTCCGACCTTGTCAGAAGCAGAGTGTGCGCGCAGATCCGGCATCTGGGCGTGGAGCTGGACGAGGAGAAAAACAGCGGCTGCCGGGAAGGCACCATATCCAGCGCGGCTTCGGCGGTGCGGGTGTCCGTGATCCCCGCGAATGAGGAACTGGGGGTCGCAAGGCAGACCTACGGATACATAGAAAAAATGGAAGGCTGAGAGACGATATGGAACACTTTCGCGAGGTTCAGGACGGAATATTTTTGCTCAGGTCTCCTTTCCCGCCCGTGTGGAGCGGGGTGACGCTGGTACGGGGCGAGGAACTTTGCCTCATAGACAGCGGCGCGAGCGCAGACGTGGTTGACGGGGTGATACGCCCCGCACTGGCGGAGCTTGGGCTGGGGCTGGGAGACATCGACTGGCTCGTCAACACGCACTGCCACGGCGACCACATCGGCGGTCACGCCCGGATAAAGGAGCTTGCGCCGCAGATCAGAACCGCCTGCATCGAGCAGGCTGCCCCGGCGCTGAGAGACCCTGCGGCGAACGCCGTGCGCATCCGGACAAAGTACCCCCGCTTCAGTCCGCCGCCCCAGTGCTACCTGCGCGGTGTGGAGCCGGATCGTGTTCTCCGGGACGGGGAGGCGCTGGGGGACAGACTTACGGTGCTGCACACCCCGGGACACGACGGCGACTGCGTATGCTGGTACGACAGGAAAACGAAGACTGCCGTGACCGGAGACTCCCTGCAGGCAAACGGAACCGTGACGCAGGGCATCGCGTTCTATCAGGATCTTGACGCCTATCTCGGCTCGGTTGCGAAGCTCAGAACCTGCGACGTCGAGAATATCATCGCGGGGCACGATTATGCCGGAATGGGCTACAACATCGAGGGCGCGGAGAATGTCCGGCGCGTTCTTGACCTGTGCGCTGCCTATACGGAGCAATATCAGCGCTTTGTTGACGAGGCGCTCAGCTGCGGCCTTACGGATACTTCGGTCATGGCCGCGCAGATGATAACGCAGCTCGGCTGCGGAATGCCGCAGAAACTGTTCCTCGCAATGTATACGACGGATGAGCATATCCGGCACAGCAAGTTTTATAAAGGAGAGTTGAAGTAAATGGGCAGGAACGTACTTATTTCGGGTGCATCCCACGGCATAGGAGCGGCGACGGCGATCGCCTTCGCGAAGGACGGCTGCAACGTCGGCATAAACTACCACAACAACAGAGCCGGTGCGGAGGAGACCGCGGCGGAATGCCGCAAATACGGCGTGGACGCACAGATTTACTGCGCGGACATCGGCTGCCGGGAGCAGGCAGTGGGGATGATGCGGGATTTCATCGAGCACTTCGGCACGGTGGACGTCCTCATCAACAACGCCGGCGGCGCGCTGAAAATGCCCAAGGGCGAGTTCTGCGACATGCCGCTGGATTACTGGGATTCCCAGATAGCGCTGAACCTGAGCGGCGCGGCCTATCTGTCCCATGAAGCGATCAAGAACATGAAGGAGCACAACATCCCCGGACGCATCGTGAACATCAGCTCGATCCACGGCAGCGTCACATGGGTCAAGAGAAAGGCACTGCCATACTGCGCTGGCAAGGGCGGCATCGAGATGTTCACGAAGACGCTCGCCATCGAGGTGGCAAAGTACGGAATCCGCGTCAACTGTGTCGCGCCCGGTCTGATCCTCACCGGCGTGATGAGCCGTTATTCCGATCGCGACGTCGAGGGCTTCCGGCGCAAGATCGCCGCGGGATACCTCGCAACGCCGGAGGATATCGTGCCGATGATACAGTTCTTCGCGGATGTGGAAAAGACAAAATACATCGTCGGGCAGACGATCGCGGTCGATGGCGGACAGAGCATCGACGGCGCGATCGACTGTATGCTCGAAGATGAATTTTGAGATAAATCAGTAAACAGGAAAAACAAATGCTCAGGAAGAAATTCCGGAAAGGTGAAAAAGACAATGGCAAAGGTAAAGTATGAAAACATGAGAAGCTGCTGGGAGTTTGGCGAAGCCTCCGAGTGCCGCCGCGGACTGATGTGCGGCATGGGCTATACCGAGGAAGAACAGAAGCGCCCCCTCATCGCTGTGGTGAACAGCTGGAACGAATATAACCCCGGCCATGTACATCTTGACAAGCTTGCCGAGCGTGTAAAGCAGGGCGTTCGTGAAGCAGGCGGCCTGCCGCTGGAGGTCATGACGACGGGTATCTGCGACGGCATGGTGCTCAAGGACCCCAGATATATCGAAGTCCCCAGCCGTAACTCCATCGCCGATCAGGTCGAGCTGACCGTTGACGGCAACTTCTTTGACGGCATGGTGCTGCTCTCCTCCTGTGACTCCGTCGTCCCCGGCCATCTGATGGGCGCGGCGAGACTGAACATCCCCGCCATCATGGTGACCGGCGGCTACATGCCTCTGGGTACCTTCCGCGGCAAGGAAGTCCTGCATATCCATGCGCAGGACAAGGTCGGCACGGCGAAGGCCGGCAAGATGGACATGGATGAGTACAACGGACTCATCGAAAACTCCTGGGGCATCTGCGGCGCCTGCACCTCCATGACCACCGCGAACAGCATGTGCATGATCGCCGAGGCTCTGGGCATGACCCTGCCCGGCAACTCCACCATGTGCGCGACCAGCTCCTCCATCTACAACCTCTCCTACATGGCCGGTAAGCAGATCATGAATCTGGTCAACGAGGGCATCACCGCCAGACAGATCATTACCGAGAACGCCATCAAGAACGCCATCATGCTGGACATGGCGGTCGCGGCGTCCTCCAACCTCATCCTCCACATTCCCGCCATCGCGAACGAAGCGGGCTACGACCTGCCTTGGTGGAAGTACTTCGACGAAGCTTCCAACGAGATCCCGCTGCTGTCTCACCTCGCTCCCAGCGGCCCCTACAACGTCAAGGACTTTGACCTTGCCGGCGGTATGCGCGCCATGCTGAAGGAGCTGCTGCCCAAGCTGCACGGCGACTGCCTGACCGTCACCGGACATACCCTTGAGGAGAACGTCAGAGACGCCGTCGTCTACAACCGCGACGTTATCCACAGCCTCGACAACCCCGTCATGACCGAGCCGGGCATCGGCGTGCTCTACGGCAACCTCGCTCCCGAGGGCGCCATCGTCAAGATCGCTGGCGTTCCTTCCCAGCTCATGACCTACAAGGGCAAGGCCCGTGTGTTCGACTCCCTTGAGGATGGCATTCAGGCTCTGCGCGCCGGACAGATCCATGCGGGCGACTGCTGCGTGCTGCGCTTTATGGGCCTGCGCGGACGTTTCGGCACCACCGCTTTCACCTTCCAGGAAGAGCTGAAGGGTCTGCACGAGCTGTATAACTCCTGCGCCATCATCACCGACGGACGCTTCTCCGGCGGCACCTCCGGCCTTTCCATCGGCTATGTGTCCCCCGAAGCGGCGCTCGGCAGCCCCCTCGGCGTCATCGAAGAGGGCGACGAGGTCGAGATCGACATCCCTGCGCGTAAGCTGCATCTGTGCATCAGCGACGAGGAAATGAACAGAAGACTTGCGGCCTTCCATTGGGAGTTCCCCAGCAAGGACTATCCGCGTTACCTCAACCTCTTCGTGCAGAACGTCGGCTCCATGGCAAAGGGCGGTATTTGGGAGACCAAATAAGCCGTGAAAACAGACCTGCTTATTATTGGAGGCGGTCTTGCCGGGCTGACGGCGGCATATGAAGTACTGAAAGCCGAGCCGGGACGCAGAATCACGATTCTGCGCCCCGGTGCGGGGTCATCCCCGTATGTACACGGCTTCAATATGCCGCTGAATCCGCAGGATTCGACGGAACTTTTCATACAGGATACAGAGGCTTCCGGCAGAGGTCAGGGCAACGCGGCGCTCGTTGAAGAGCTGTGCAGGGGCAGCCTTGAGCTTCTGCCGTTTTTCGATGAGCTTGGCCTGGACTTCAACCGCGAGGCGGATGGGAGCTATCAGCAGCTCAGACCCCTCGGGGCATCGTGCCCGCGGGTCATCAGCATCGGCAACGATGCCGGCGGCGCGATCCTCAGAAAGCTGCTTACCGTCATGGAGCAGCACGAAAATGTCAGCGTCTGCACCACGCTCCATGCCCTGCGCCTGATAACGGAGAACGGCAGAGTGTGCGGCGCTCACTGCTTTGACACGCAGAGCAAACGCTGGATGCAGATCAAGGCGAAAGCGGTGATCCTCGCCGCGGGCGGCTTCTGCAGGATATTCCCGTTTTCGACGAACTCCGCCGACCTCGGCGGGGACGCCATGGCAATGGCGCTTGACGCCGGGGCAGAGCTGACGGATATGGAGTTTGTCCAGTTCGAGCCGAGCGCCGCCGTCTGGCCGCTGGCGATTGCCGGAAAGAGTGTGATCACGACGCTTTTCTATGAGGGCGCTGTGCTGCGCAACGGCAAAGGCGAACGGTTCATGTTCCGTTACAGCGACAAGGGCGAATGCGCGGATAAGGATGTTCTGTCCTTCGCGATCGCGTCCGAGATCGCCGCGGGACGGGGAACGGAGCACGGCGGCGCGGCGTTCGACGCAAGCGGTGTCGGGCGCGAACGGCTGGAGGAGGCTTACAGCGCCTACGTAAAGCGCTACCGCGCGGTGGGAATGGACATTGCCGAGCAGGCGATGGAGATAGCCCCGGCGGCGCACACCTCGCTGGGCGGCGTGTACGCAAGACCCGATTGCAGCACAAGCGCGGAAGGGCTGTTCGTCTGCGGCGAGACCCTCGGCGGACTGCACGGCGCGAACCGCATCGGCGGCAATGCCGGACTGGAAACGATGGTGTTCGGCCGCAGAGCGGGCTGCAGCGCGGCGGCGTATATGGACACACTCAGCGGCGAACCGGCGGACTGCACGGACGAGATAAGCGACGCGGCAGCCACGGTCAATATCGATGCGCTTCGCGCGGAGCTGACAAAGATCGTCGGCGGGGCGCTGGGCGTGATCCGGGAGGCCGGTAAGCTGGAGCAGGCGAAGACGGAGCTGGAGCGGATGCTGGAACAGATCCCGGAGAGCGGCTGCTATGCGCAGCAGCGCCTGCGCAACGATACGCTCACGGCATACGCGGTGACGCTTGCCGCCCTTGAACGGAAAACATCCACCGGCTGCCATGTCCGCACGGACTCCGCCGGTGAACCGGAGAAATACCGCGTAAACATCCGCTGTGAAAACGGCAGGGCAGTGCCCCGCCGCGCCGAAATCTAATACTATTTCCTGATTAAAATCTTTGATTTCAATCAGGAAGGCATCGCCTGATGGCGCTGCCGGTTTTGTGATTTATAAGGAAAGAAATCACAAAACAAGTCTCATATGAACTCCTTGCCCTTCGGGCAATTAAAATCTTTTCTAAAGATTTTAATTGGAGTTCAGTATAAATTAGGAAACCAGAGGCGATTAGTGTGACAAGTAAATTTATAATCAAAAGAAACCGATATGTGGACTCGGTCTCCCTCATGTCCGTGACCGACAGCGTCAAGAAAGCGGACGGCATCGAAAACTGCAACGCCAGCATGGTGACGGCGGCAAACAGAGAGATACTGGAAGGACTTGGCTTTGATATCCCGGCGGATGTCGGCGCGAACGACCTTGTCGTCGCCGTCATCGCGTCCGACGAAGCTGCCGCGGACGCGGCGCTGGCGCTGGGTCAGGATCTGCTTGACCACAAGAATGCCGCATCCGGCGGCAAGACCTACGATAACATCGAGGATATCGACCTCGACGAAGACCCCTATGACCTCGTGCAGATCTCGCTTCCCGGCGAGTACGCTGCGGCGGAGGCGGAAAAGGCGCTGAAAATGGGCCTGGATGTGTTCATGTTCAGCGATAACGTCTCTCTTGAAGACGAAAAACGCCTGAAGGAGCTTGCCATCAGCAAAGGCGTGCTGATGATGGGCCCCGACTGTGGCGTCGGCTACCTGAAGGGCGTCGGGCTTGCGGCGGGCAGCTGCTATCACCCCGGCTGCGTCGGCATCGTCGGCGCGTCCGGCAGCGGCGCGCAGGAAGTCGGCTGTCTGGTCGAGAAGCTGGGCTTCGGCATCTCCTCCCTCATCGGCACGGGCGGACGCGACCTGTACCCGGAGATCGGCGGCATCATGATGCTCGAAGGTATCCGCCGTCTGGAGCGCGACCCCGACACCAAGATCATCATTCTGGTATCGAAGCTTGCTGACCTCACGGTCATGAACAAGGTCCTCAGCTTCGCGGATATTGTTTCAAAGCCTGTCGTCGCGATCTTCCTCGGCGCGGACGAGAAGCTCTATGAGGGGCACAGAGTGTATGGCACGTACAGCCTTGAGGGCGCGGCGGTAAAGGCCGCTCAGCTCCTCGGCGCGAAGACCCATGACTTTGGCTTCACGGACGAGCAGATCAAGGAGATCGTCGCGCGGGAGATGCGCGGGTACTCCGCAAAGCAGAAGTACTTCCGCGGTCTGTACTGCGGCGGCACCTTCACCGAAGAAGGACTGATCTATTACAGCAGCCACGTCAAAAACGCCCGGCTGCACAGCAACCTGAACACGGCGTATGCCGAAAAGCTGGCCTCCCACCTGCACAGCGAGGGGCACTCCATCCTTGACCTCGGCAGCGAGGAATTTACCGCGTGCTCGCCGCACCCGGTGTTCGACCCCGAGATCAGACTGAAGCGCTTCCGTCAGGAGCTTCAGGACGATGAGGTCGCAGTCATTCTGCTGGACTTCATCACAGGTCCCGGCGTTGCGAAGGAGCCGGTGAAGGAGTTCGCGATCGAGGCCAAAAAGGCGATCGCCGAAAAGCACATCACGGTCATTTCCAATATCTGCGGCTCTGCGGAGGACCCGCAGAATATCGAGCTTCAGGCAAAGATGCTGCGTGACGCGGGAGTCATCGTGACGGACAGCAATTACCAGAGCGCGCGCCTTGCCGCGGCGCTCATGAGCGCGCTGAATGAAAGGGGCTGAGAACCGTGAAGGAATACGACAAGACAAAGCTGAAAGTGATCAATGTCGGACTTCAGAGCTTCTATGAAGCGGTAGAAAAGCAGGGCGTCAAGGTGACGCAGCTGGAGTGGCGTCCGCCCGTCAAGCTGAAGCCGGAGATCCTTGCGCTTCTTGACAAACTGCTCTGAACACAGAAGGAGACGCGACAAAGATGGATATAAAAGAAAAAATAGCGCAGGCAAATGAGAAAACAGTCCATATGCTCATGGACAGCGACCCCGTCTGGGTGGATATGAAGCCGGCCATCGAATGCGTCGATGGGCTGGAGGATCACATGATCCTCCACTCGGGCCCCCCAATCGCCTATGAGGACATGACGATGCTCCACAAGCGCGGCATGGTCAGCGCAATGCTCTTTGAGGGCTGGGCAAAGGACGAGGAAGAAGCGGTCAAGCGCCTCAAGGCAGGCGAGATCAAGATCTCCAGCGCACTCGACCACAACACGGTCGGCGCGGGCACGGGCATCATTACAAAGTCCGTCGTCCTGAACGTTGTGGAGGACCGGCACAACCATACCGTCGCCGCGACGTTCCCGGCGGAAGGACCGTTTCAGGGCGGCTTCTGCGGCTGGGGCCTTTACTCCAAGGAGATCGCGGAGAACCTGCGCTATATGCGCGAGGAGCTGTTCCCGCCCATGGTGGAGGCGCTCCACAAGCTGGGCGGCATCCCCATCAAGCCGATCCTTGCCGAAAGTATGCAGATGGGCGACGAGAACCACACCCGCCAGACCGCCTGCGACTACATTTATGACCGGCTCATGCTGCCGGCACTGTTTGAGCTGGACAGACCCAAGAAGGAGATCATGAAGACGGTGCGGTATATCGTCGATACGCCGCGTTTCTTCCACTGCTATGGTCAGGCCGCGGCAAGAGCGGCGCTGGTTGCGGCGGACGGCACGGAGTATTCGACCATGGTCACGGCGGTCTGCGGCAACGGCGTCGAGTTCGGCATCAAGATCGCATCCCTGCCGGGACAGTGGTTCACCGCCCCCGCGCCGATGATGAAGGGCCGCTACACCTCCTCGGAGTTCACCGAGAAGGATCAGCTCCCGTGGATGGGCGACTCCTGCGTCGTCGAATGCTACGGCATGGGCGGCTTTGCCGCCGCGGCAAGCCCCATCGTGTGCAATCTGCGCGGCATGACGCTGAAGGAGAGCATCGGGCAGACGAAGGAAATGTACAGGATCACGATGGAGAAGAACTACAACTTCCCCATCCCCAACCTGGACTTCGATTTCCTCCCCGTCGGCATCGATATCCGCAAGGTACTCAAGGAGGGCGTCTGCCCGGCAATTCACGGCGGTATGTTCAACCGTGTCGGCGGCCTGATCGGCGCGGGCATGGCAAGAGTGCCGATGCAGTGCTTTGAAAAGGCGCTGGTTGCCTTTGGTGAAAAATATCTGTGATGAGAATGAAAGAGCCTCGCGGTCCGCGGGGCTTTTTCAAAAAAAGGAAGTGCGTATCAATGAGAGAAAATGTAATTGAGACCATAAAAAAAGAAAAGCTGATCGCGATCGTGCGCGGCATCGCGCCGGAAAAATGCCTGAAGGTCGCCGGAGCCCTCTACGCGGGCGGCTTCCGGCTTGTTGAGATAACCTTTGACCAGAAAAACCCGGATAGCTGGGCAACCACCGCCGCCGCGATCAAAGCTGTCAGCGAGGCATACAGCGGAACTATGGAGGTCGGCGCGGGCACAGTGACCTCCGTTAAGCTCGTTGAGCTTGCCGCCAGCGCGGGGGCAAAGTATATCATCTCCCCCGATACCAATATCGACGTCATAAAGCGCACGCGGGAGCTTGGGCTTGTGTCCATGCCCGGCGCGCTCACGCCCACGGAGATCCTGACCGCTTACAACAACGGCGCCGATTTCGTAAAGCTTTTCCCGATCGCAAACCTTGGTTCCGCGTACGTCAAGGCCGTGCGGGCGCCGATCAGCCACGTACCCATGATGGCGGTCGGCGGCGTAAACGAGACGAATCTCCGGGAGTATCTCGACCTCGGCATGTGCGGCGCGGGCATAGGCGGAAATCTGGTCAACAAAAAATGGGTTGAGAACGGCGAATTTGAGAAAATAACGGAGGTTGCCAGAACGATGGTCTCCATCGCGAAGGGTTGAGTGCGAAAATGAAAGTTGCGCATTTGGGAATCAACGCCGCCAACGCGGAGAACGCCGCGCAGATCGCGGAGCTGTTTCATGTTCTGTTCGGATTTGAGCCGAAGTACGGCAATTCATCCATATTTGTCGGCGACAAAATGATTGAGATCGTAAAGGAAAACGGCAGAGGAACCAACGGCCACATCTGCATCGCTGTGGACGACATGGCGAAGGCGATGGACGAGCTGAAGGAAAAAGGCGTCGCGTTTGACGAAAGTTCGGCAAAGTACAAAAACGGAGAGCTTACCGCCATCTACTTCAAAGACGAAATCGCCGGTTTCGCGATCCATCTTCTGAAAAAATAACATACATGAGGAGAAAATCATGAAAGCAGTAACTTTTGGTGAGATTATGATGCGCCTGAACCCGGAGGGGTACCTTCGCTTCGTGCAGGCGAACAGCTTCGAGGTGAGCTATGCCGGAGGAGAAGCGAACGTCGCGGTTTCTCTCGCGAATTATGGTGTGGATGCCGCCTTTGTCAGCAAGGTCCCGGCACATGAGATAGGACAGTGCGTTGTCAACGAACTGAGGCGCTACGGGGTCGATACGAAGTATCTTCTGCGCGGCGGCCCGCGTCTGGGCGTGTATTACTGTGAAAAAGGCGCGTCCCAGCGCGCGTCCAAGGTCATTTATGACCGCGCCGGGTCGTCGATCGCGACGGCAAAGGCGGAGGAATTCGACTGGGATAGCATTTTTGAGGGCGCTGACTGGTTCCACTGGACCGGAATTACTCCTGCTCTGGGCGGCGAGATGCCGGAAGCCTGCCTGCAGGCGTGCAAGGCCGCAAAGGAAAAGGGCGTAACCGTTTCCTGCGACCTCAATTACAGAAAAAAGCTGTGGTCGCGCGAGCAGGCCGGCGAGGTCATGGCAAAGCTGCTGCCCTATGTTGATGTGTGCATTGCAAACGAAGAAGACGCAAAGGACGTTTTCGGGATCGAGGCGGAAAATACCGACATTAACAGCGGCAAGCTCGACCATGCGGGCTATATCAGCGTCGCGCGCCAGATCGCGCAGCGCTTCGGATGCAGGAAGGTCGCCATCACGCTGCGCGGCTCTCTGTCCGCCAGCGATAACGACTGGGCAGGAATGCTGTATGACGCGGCGAGCGACAAGGCCGTGTTTTCTCCCACCTACCGCATCCATATCGTTGACCGTGTCGGCGGCGGAGACAGCTTCGGCGGCGGACTGATTTACGCACTGATGTCCGGCAAGGACGATCAGGCGGCGATCAACTTTGCAGTCGCCGCTTCCTGCCTGAAGCACAGCATTGAGCACGACTTCAACCAGATGAGCGTAGCCGAAGTTGAGGCTCTCGCGGCCGGAAATGCGTCGGGCCGCGTACAGCGCTGATAGTTTACCCCCCAATTACAATGCTGCTGCCCGATTACCGGACAGCAGCATTTTCTAAAGTTGGAAATTGCATTGAAAGAGTCCAACGAGACAAGCTATTGGTTGAAGCTGATGTATGAAACCAAAAGAATTGACCTCGCTTCATACAAATATGCCGAGAAACTGTGCGGCAATATTCGCAGACTGCTGGTTGCTTCCTGCAAAACAGCAAAGGAAAACTCACAATGAAGCGCGTGATGGTAATGGGATATCCCTTATAACAGACAATTGGGGTCAGGCGGCAAGCCTGACCCTAATATATTATAAGTGGGGCACCGTCAATTCTGACCCGCCGGCTCCTGAGTGCCGCTTTCCAGAATGGCGAAGATTTTTTCTATCACCTTCAGGTCGTACAGTGCAATAAGAGAAAACCCGCACAGCGGCCACAGGAAGCCGAAGAAGAGAACCAGACGGGGCAGAAGCACGAGAAGCAGCAGCGGCAGCAGGTTCATGGCCGTTACCAGCAGCATTTTCGGCAGATGAGCAATGCTCAGCAGTACCGCGTTGATGACGGTGTCCCGCAGTGTTCCCGGAAAGCGAACCAGCAGGGGGAAAATCAGGCCGGACACCAGGATCAGAGCCAGCGCGCAGAAGCAGATCACCACGATCACTGCCATTCTTACGGGGAAGGCCAGATGAACCACGATCCGGTAATCCAGCGCCAGCATACACCCAAGGAAAGCCATCAGCAGCCACAAGACGGTTGCCTGGCGGAAATGGGTGCGGAAGGCACGGAAGAACACCTTTGCGCCGCACTCATCATCCGCCCGGAACGCTGTCAGGGCGGAAACCATGGCGGCGGTGGAAGCGCCGACGGTGAACAGGGGCAGACTGCACAGCAGCCACAGAAGATTGATACGCACCAGCGACACAAAGCTGCCGCACAGGCGCATGAATCTTGAATCGGGAGAGAAATTCATAGGGTACCGCCTTTTGTTATGATTTCTGCTTCTTCGCCTTTTACCATGGGAGTTCCGGACAGCCGGGGCGGGGCGCTGGGGAGGCTTCCGGCCCTTTTGTAAAAAATTTTACCAATCTTTATACTTTCCTACAGTATCCGTACCATTGTATCGCCTCCTGGGAGGAATGGCCATGCATTTTGTTGCCAAATATTTGACGCGATTTTTGTGGATATTGTACATTTTGGCGAACGCTGCTCTGCAATAGTTTCACCAATTCACTAAAAAACTGCGATTTCAAATCAGTGGATAAAACAAAGTTTCATTCATTTACGTAACTATTGACATGAAATGCCAACTTCGCTATAATGGTCGCATGGCGCAACGACAATGCCGGAGCGCTAATTTGAACACCAGGAGGATAACAGAAATGAAAAAGATCGTAACCATGCTGCTGGTCGCCGTTATGGTTCTGGGTCTGTTTGCCGGCTGCGGCACCAAGACCGCGGACGAGACCAAGGCTCCCACTGCTGCTGCCACTGCTGCTCCCGCCGCCACTGAGGCTCCCACGGAAGCAAAGGCGGAACCCGACACCATCGTGATTATGGCTCCCCCCGTCACAGGCAATTACCTGACGAACCTGAAGACCTGGGCAGATGACTTCCATGCCCTGTACCCCAACCTGACCGTGGAGATCATTGAGACCTCCTGGGGCGATCACAACGACAAGCTGTCCACCATGGCGCAGGCCGGCGAGGCTCCCGACATCGCGGAGATCTCCTCCAACGCTCTGGGCACCTACGTGGAAATGGGCGTCGCCATTGACATCGCCCAGTACATGGCCGCTGACCGTCTGGCCGACTACGACGAGAACGCTCTGAAGTACCTGACTCTGGAAGGCACCACCTACGGCCTGCCTCTGTACCTGACCATTCAGTCCATCGGCGCCAACAAGACCATGATGGAAGGCCTGGGCATCGACGTTGCCAAGATCCAGAAGGAAGGCTGGACCTATGAGGAGTTCCTGGATGTCATCAAGCAGGGCACCAAGGACGGCTGCTACGGCTTCGTGTTCGCCAACTCCGGCGTCACCGCTTCCGATATGCTCTACATCTTCGGCGCAGGCGCTGGCCTGAGCAACACCTTCACCCCTGAGCTGAAGTACACCTTCACCTCCGAGAACATGCTGACCCTGCTCAGCGCTATCGAAGAGATGACCAAGTCCGGCTATATGCCCAACTTCGGCGTGGAAGCCGGTCAGCGTATGGTCATGTGCCAGACTGGCAACGCCATGATCTTCGGCAAGGCTATGCCTCTGTTCGAGAACAACTTCAAGAAGAACAACGCCGCTCTGGAAGCCAACGACGGCACCGCCGTTGAGAACTCCCAGAAGATGGATTACGCCTTCCTGCCCGTGCCCACCATGGACGGCTGCGAGGAGTCCTGCTACGGCACCGTGGACGGCCTGATCGCCATGCGGAACAAGAACACCACCGATGAGCACCTGAAGAACGTACTGCTGTTCATGGACTATATCTGCTCCGGCGAGCGCATTGCCACCTGCATGAACGAGCTGTATCTGGATCCCGTCTGCCAGAGCGGTCGTGACGCGCTGGTTCTGGAGGAGGGCCGCGACGCCGACAACCTGGCCACCGCTGCCCGCTGCATCGCCATGGTGCAGGCGCCTCCCGAGGGCGTTACCACCGAGATGACCGCCACTGCCAAGAAGCTGATGGACGAGCAGATCGTTCCCAAGTTCCAGCTGCTGCTGGCCGGCGAGACCACCGCTAAGGATGCATACGATCACATCTGCGAGGCTGCCTTTGCTGCCTTCGGTGAAGAGAACTGCATTACCGGTAAGCTCGGCTAATTGATGGAAAGCCCACCCCACCTTGGTGGGGTGGGCATTTTGCTATGCAAAAGCATAGCAAAAATAAGAAATGTGCCATTTCCCCGTCCCTGCGGGGCTACCGGAAATGATGCACAAAAACTTCATGCACCAGCATTTGCGCGTTTTCGTGGTGCAGCGTTCCTGCATGAAGTTTCAAGAATGCTCTGGAAAAATGGCAAAGGCTGACAGTGAGGGAATGGTTACCCGCTTTCAGCCGGATTGGCCGTTTCGGAGACTTTGCAACCCTGGGAGGTAGGACTATGAACAGCACAAAACAAAAGCGGCAGCCAGTCCGCCATAAACTGAAGTTTACCAATGAAGACCTGTGGGGCTATATTTTCATCGCTGCCGCCATGATTATTTTCTGCGTCTTCACGCTGTATCCCGTGTTCAGCGCGATCTACACCAGCTTTTTCAATTACAAGCCCTTCGGCTCGGAATTTATCGGCCTGCAAAACTATATTGACACCCTGAAATATTCCAAGTTCAACCTGTTCTACAAGGCCGCGCGGAACACGCTGGTTTATACCGCGGTGGTCGTGCCCTTGTCATTGCTGATGTCCTTCTGCATCTCTGTGATGATCCTGCCCTTCCACAAGAAGGTGCAGTCCGTTTTCAAGGCAATGTATTATCTGCCCGGCATTGCATCCGGCGTCGCGCTGTCCGTGGTGTGGCTGTGGCTGTACGATTCTTCTCCGGACGGCATATTCAACCGGCTGCTGGGTGCGCTCGGCATTCCGGCGCAGAACTGGCTGTCCTCTACCAGAACTTCGATGCTTTCTCTGATCATCATGGCGCTGCTTTCCAGCCACGGTGTTCGGATTATTACCTATATTGCCGCGCTGATCGGCATTGACAACAGCTATTTTGAGGCCGCCGAGCTGGACGGCGCCACTTTCTTCCAGAAAGTGCGCTATATCGTCTGGCCGCTGGTGAAGCCCACGACTCTGTTCCTGCTGGTCACAGGCGTTATCGGTTCCTTCCAGGTGTTCATGAACGCCTACATGATGACCGGCGGCGGCCCGGACAACGCCACCACCATGATCGGCCTGCTGATCTATAACAACGCCTTTGTGTACGGCAAGTACGGTCTTGCCTGTGCCCAGGCCATCCTGCTGGCTATCGCTATCGCCATCATGTCTCTGTTCCAGTTCCGGCTCATGGGCGTGGACGTTGAGTATTAAGGAGGAGGATTATGGCTACTACCGGTTTGTATTCCCAGCACCTGAACAACAGGAAGGTGCTTCACCTCCGCAATACGATCATCGCCATCGTTCTGATCATTCTGGCGGCGGCGACGCTGTTCCCCATCTGCTACATGATTCTCTCGTCCTTCGGCCCCAACGTGTCCACGGCGGGCAATATGCGCACGATCCTGCCTTCCCGGTTTACGCTGGAATCCTTTGACGCGTTCTTCCATTTCAGCGATCATTCCCTGCGGTGGATTCTCAACAGCGTGGTTGTGGCGACGGGGGCGGTCATCGGCAACGTGATTTTTGCCTCCATGGCGGGCTATGCTTTCGCCAAGATCCGGTTCAAGGGCAGCAAGATTCTGTTCGGCCTGATTCTGGTGGCTATGATGATTCCCTATCAGGTGACCCAGGTTCCGCTGTACATCCTGATGGTGCAGAAATTCTCTATGACCAACACCTATGCGGCCATGATTCTGCCCGGCCTGTGCACGGCCTACAACATTTTCCTGTGCAAGCAGTTCTTCTCCGGCCTGCCCACGCCGCTGATCGAGAGCGCCAAGATTGAGGGCTGCAATCAGTTCCAGATCTTTGTCAAAATCGTCCTGCCCCTGGCCAAAACCGTGCTGGCGGTCATGGCGATCAACACCTTCATGGCCAGCTGGAACGACTTCTTCTGGCCGTTCCTGGTGACCAACGACCCGGCCATGTACACCATTCAGGTGGGTCTGAAGCAGTTCAAGTTTGCTAACGAAACGCTGTTCGCCCCGATGATGGCCGGTGCCACCATCTCCGCGCTGCCCATGTTCATTCTGTTCTTTGCGCTGCAAAAGTACTTTATGGAAGGCGTCACCATCGGCGCCGTCAAGGGCTGATCAGACTGTCAAAAAGGCCGTTGGCCTTTTTGACAAGGGACCTGCAGTCTGCTGCGCGCACTCCTTGGCCGCCTGCGGGAGGCTTTCCTCTGCGAGGCTTTTTTGACACGCCGCGCAGCCCCCGCTTTCTCAGTGGGGGCTGCTGTCATACTGAGGTGACTTTATCATGATTCGATCTTACACACCTGACGACGAAAGCGCCATGCTTTCTCTGTGGAACACGGCGGGAGCCGTCATGGGCTATGCGCCTGTGCCGCTGGAGGATTTCCGCCGCCTGCTGACCCGGCATCCGAACTTTTCTCCGGAGTATACCTTCGTTCTGGAGGAAAAGGGGACGCTTCTGGGCTTTGTCAACGGCTGCACCGGGGCGGGCATCCCCAAGGGAGATATCCGGGGATATTTAAGCTGCCTGATCTTAGCGGCGGAGGCAGATTCCGACGAAAATACGGCACTGCTTCTCTCTGCACTGGAAAACGCCTTCCGGAAGGCGGGAAAGACCTATTGCGCTGTCACATTTTTCAATCCTATCCGCCTGCCATGGATTCTCCCCGGCACACCGGGGCACCAGCACAACAACGCCCCCGGCGTGGCGACGGATCTTCCGCTGCATGACCGGATGCTGTCCCTGGGCTACCGGGAAAGCACCCGGGAATGCGCCATGTACCGGAATCTGGCAGATTATGAAACCCCGGCATGGGTGGAGGAAAAGGCCGCGAAGATGGGCGGGGAGGGCTACCATGTAGAGCGCTATGACCCCAGGCGGCACGTTGGCCTGGAGGAAATGGTGGCGGCGCTGGACAACACCATGTGGTCGGAGGAGATTCCGGCAGCCGGCAAAAGCGGCATGGATTTGCTGGTCGGCCTGAAGGGCAATGTCTGCGCCGGATTCACCGGGCCTGTGTACCCGGAGAAAACGGGGCGGGGCTACTTTGCCGGCCTGGGGGTTGCACCGCAGTTTGAGGGGCACGGCCTGGGTACGCTGCTGTTTTACCGCCTTCTGGAGCGGGAAAAGCAGGCAGGAGCAAAGTATATGTCACTGTTTACCGGGGAAGACAACCATGCCAGGTTTATTTATCTCAACGCCGGTTTCCGGGTTGTCCGGACATTCGGCGTCATGCTGAAGGAGCTGTAGGACTATGAAGACACAGACTGTACTTGCCATCGGCGCCCACATTGGGGATGCCGAGCTGACCGCCGGGGCGCTGCTGGCGTCCTGCGCCGTTCACGGCGGCAAGGCCGTGACTCTGGCGCTGACCGCCGGGGAAAAGGGTGCTCCCGCCGGGGCGGATATTGCCGAATACCGCCGGGGAAAAATTGCGGAGGCAGAGGCCTTTGCCAAAGAGCTGGGGGGCGAAGCCTACGTCTTGGATTACGAAGACGGCTTGCTGCCGGACAATGACGAGGTTCGCTTTGCCGTCTGCGACATCATCCGCAAGGTCAAGCCTGATATCATCGTCACCCACCACGAAAACAGTATGCACAAGGATCACATTGTCTGCCACAGAATCGTGGTGGACGCCTGGTTCTATGCCGCCATTGAGGGCTTTCAGCGGGAGCTGCCGAAGCATTTTGCCAAAAAGCTTTACTTTGCGGAAAACTGGGAGGATGCCCCCGGCTTTGAGCCATACGTCTATGTGGACGTGAGCGACGGATATGCCCTGTGGGAAAAGGCCATCGATCACCACTGGTTTGCGGTGCATTCCACCAGTTTTCCCTATAAGGAATACTATTCCCACTTAAAGCGTCTGCGGGGCATCCAGGGGCGAAAGGGCTACTGCGAGTGCTTCATGATTCCCAAAGAGCAGTATAAGCTGGTGCAGACATTGGAGAATCTCTGAAAATATGGAAATGAGACGAATGCTCGGGCAGAAGCTGGTATTCGGATTTCACGGGAAAACGCTGCCTGAGGAATTTAAGAATCTGCTCCGGGAATACAAGATCGGCAACGTGATCCTGTTCCTGCGCAACGTGGAAAGCGCGGAGCAGCTTCGCGCGCTCTGCGCCGAGATTCAATCGCTGGTTCAGGAAGAGACGGGTTACCCTGCCTTTATCATCATCGACCAGGAGGGCGGTATGGTGACGAGGCTCCCCCAGGACGCCGTAAACGTCCCCGGCGCCATGTCACTGGCGGCTACCGCAGACCCGGAAAATGCACGCCTGGCTTCGGAGATCACCATCCGGCAGCTGCGGGGGCTGGGCGCCAACTTCAACATGGCACCGGTGCTGGATGTCAACAGCAATCCAGCCAATCCGGTGATCGGCGTGCGCAGCTTCGGCGACGAAGCGGAGCGCGTGGCGTCCCTGGGCTGTGCCGCCATCGCACCCTATGCCGGAAGCGGGGTGCTGTGCTGCGCCAAGCATTTCCCCGGCCACGGCGACACGGCGGTGGACAGCCATCTGGGGCTTCCCCGGGTGGATAAAACGGAGGAGACGCTGGAACAGCTGGAGCTGATCCCCTTCCGCCGCGCCATCGAAGCCGGGGTACCGGCCATCATGATGAGCCACGTGCTGTTCCCGAATATTGAGCCGGAGCAGGTTCCCTGCACCATGTCCCGGCGGATGGTCACCGGGCTTCTGAAGCAGAAGCTGGGCTTCCGGGGGCTGATTCTCACGGACTGCATGGAAATGGGCGCCATCCGGGATTATTACGGAACGCCGGAAGGCGTGGTCGCGTCCATCAAGGCCGGTGTGGATTTGGCGGAGATATCCAGTGCCTTTGATCTGGAGCTGGCCGCCGCAAAGGCCGTCAACGAAGCGGCGGAGCGGGGAGAATTTGACGTGGAAGAGATTTGTGCTTCCGTGGAGAAAATCCTCCGCTATAAGAAAATGCTTGCGGCTCAGGCGGAGCCGGACCTTTGCAACCAGCCGGAAGACCGTCGCGCTGCGGAAAGCATGGCGCGCCAGGCGATCAGCCAGATTTCCGGAACGCCCTTCCGGGCGGATGAAAACACCTTCTTCTGCGGCTGCGCCGACTATCGCGTCTCCGGCGTGGCCAATGCGGACGGGAGCGCCGTGACCTTCCCGGAGTACATGGCAAACGCTTTCGGCGCGAAAGGCTTTGTCACCGGAAAAGACCCGGACGAAGAAGAAATTCGTGCGGCGCTCCGGCGGGCGGAGAACTGTGAAAAAATCATCCTGGGCACCTGCAACGGCCATTTGTTCCGGGGACAGCTCGCTTTGGCGGAAGCCCTGGCGGCGACGGGAAAGCCCATGGCAGTGGCTGCATTGCGCAACCCGTACGATCTATCCCGGCTCCCCGAAACCGTCTGGAAGCTGGCCGCCTATGATTATGCCGTCCCCGCCTTCCGGGCGCTGGAGGACATCTTCCGCGGCGGCAAAGCCATGGGCGTCTGTCCTGTAAAGCTGCCGTAAGCATCCGGCAGGGTGAGGGGAAACTACATAGTATGTGCAAGAGCAGCTGACGGAAGTTGGCTGCTCTTTTCCTGAGGTCAGCGGGAGGCGTGTCCCGCCTTAAATCCGGCGATTACAGGAAAAAAGCGGGATTTGTCTGCGGTATATCTTGACTTTTCCGGCGGACATTGCTACGATATAGGCAACACGAGTGGGAGCTGCTGTAGGGCGGCTTTTCAAAAGGCTGCCGGTTAGCTTAGCCTAACTCATGGCGGAATAAGCGCGGGAGGGATGAAATTTGAAGATTCTGGAGCATGGGCAGACGCAGGAGAGAACGCTGCTGTTTCTGCCCTGTACGGCGGAGCCGGTATGGGCGTTCACAGCTACTGTCGAGCTGCTTTCCCAGAAGTGGCACGTTTTTCAGGTGGTTTACGACGGCCATCAGCCGGAGTATCCCGGCGACTTTACCTCCGTGGAGCAGACGGCGGACGAGATCACGGCGTATCTGAAAGAACGGGGCGTCAGCCGCCTGGACGCGGCCTACGGATACTCTTTGGGCGGGGCGTGCCTGACCCGGATGCTGGCGCTGGTCATCATCGAGGGGCTGACCATGTACTTAGGGCCTATCTGAAAACCGTCAACATGCCCAAACAGCGGGTCTTTTCCGCCTGCTGTGCACCATTTTCCCTTGTAATACACAAAGTATTCCTGCGGAAAAATGGCTTCATCAGGCGAAAAATCCCTCGCTGTTGGTCATATTCCCGGTTTTCAGATAGACCCTAAGCGAAGCGGATGTAAAGCGCATTTTTGACGTGATCGCCGGGCGGTTCCCCAAAGCCACCGTGTTTGTCGAGACCATGAACCCTATGGTCGTTAAGCGCTTCAAGGAAAAATCCATCGAGGGAAGCCACGCGAAATTCACCTGGGGCGTCAAAAACGGCGTAGCTCTGGCCGCGCTGCTGCCGGACTTCCGGCTGGCTGCGGAACACGGTCTGACCGAGGGCATGGCGGTGTTTGTCCCGATTTATAAGGTGCTGGACAAGCTGGCCGTCGTGCGGAATATCTCCAACAAGATTATTGTGATGGAAAAACGTTAAGGAGGCGGAAAAATGTCCTTTTTTGAGAATACCCGCAAGCCGGTTGGCTTCGGCGGGGAGATCATGGTTGCCATGATGAATCTGGGTCATCGGGCGTTGGCTCGCTGGGGGATGAAGTTCCTGACGCTTCCCGCGGATGGAAAAGTTCTGGACTGCGGCTGCGGCGGCGGTGCGAACGTCAAAAAGCTTCTGAAAAAATGCCCGCAGGGCGTCGTGAAGGGCATCGATTACTCCCCCGTCAGCGTTGCGAAGGCGCGGGAGCTGAACGAGCAGGCCGTTAACGACGGCCGCTGCGTGATATGGCAGGGGAGCGTAGAGCAGATCATTTTCGCCAAGGACTGGTTCGACGCGGTCACCGCCTTTGAAACGGTGTACTTCTGGCCGAACCTGCACCGGTGCTTCCGGGAGGTTTACCGGGTACTAAAGCCCGGCGGCACGTTCCTGATCTGCAACGAGTGCAGCGGCGACACGGACAAGGACGACAAGTGGACGCGAAAAATTGAAGGCATGACCATTTACAAGGACGTCCAGCTGAAAGCACTGCTGGAGCAGGCGGGATTCCGGGACATTCAGATTCATAAAAATAACAGGGGATGGCTGTGCGTGACGGCAATAAAGCCCGCCGGGAACGGAGAATGAGCGGTGAAATACTTTGAATTTGGCCGGGAAAGGAAAGCAGAATGAAAGACAACGAATTACAATTTAACCGCAGTTGCCATGTGCTGTACTCCAAACCGTGCAAAAAGGAAATTCAGAAAAAGATCGCCCTGCACTATCCCGAAACGGAGCGGGAAGCCGTCTGGGAGCAGGTGCAGCGGCAATATGCGGACTATCTTGCCGGCTGGCGCACCGACCTTGGCGGCAGGAAAAATTTCCACAACGGCGCGGGCGGCAACTATGACTGCGTGGCGCTGATGGCTTATTACGTGGTCTGCAAGGAGGTCACGAGCCTTGCCGAGATCGAAGAAATGGAGGGGAATCTGTTCCTGCCGACCTTCCGCATTCTCTCCAAGTTTGTGGACTGCAACAAGCCGCTGTTCAGAAAGCTTATGCACAAGTCCTTCCGGAACGCCAAAAAACATAGAATGCGTGCTGATGGCAACCGGGATTGCAGAGCATATCCATAGCACGCGCAGTCTGCCCAAGGTGCTTTCGGTTGATAGAGGATCACGTTCCTTTTTTATTCAGAAGCCAGGCTGTCATGTCCCGCAAGGTCTCCTCCACGGGGCGCGGCTGATATGCAAAGCGTTCCGATGCTGCGGCATGGCTGAAGCAGCCGTTTGAGGCAAGGACGGCAACGGAATAAGGGGTGAAAAACAGCGGCTTTTGCTCCCTCAGGCTTCGGCGTTCATAGTATGGAGCCGCCAGCTTTGCAAGCCCCAGCGGCAGGCAGATGGGGCGATACCTCAGCTTTGCAGCCTTTCCCACGAGCTGAAGCATCTTGCGAATGGTGACATGGTGGCCGGACAAAATGTATCCCTTGCCGGGTTCTCCGCTTTCGGAACAGGCGAGAATGCCTTCTGCCACATCCCGCACATCCACGAAGTCATATCCGCCGCGAACGGCAAAGGGCAGCTTTCCGGAGAGGAAAGACTTCACCATTGAGGTGAAGCTCCCGCCCTGTATGTCGCCCGGCCCGATGATGCCGGAGGGAAAGACAATGCTGGCATTCAGCCCGCGCTTCGCCGCATCGAAGACCAGCTCTGTTGCAATCGCCTTGCTCTTGGCGTAATCTCCGTCCACAAGCCCCGGAGAAAATTCGCAATCCTCCGTAATGATGCAGCCCTTTGGCTTTTCCGGTATGGCATGGACGGAGCTGACATGGATCAGCCTTCCCACATTGCGCTTCATACATTGCCGGAGAACCCGCCATGTCCCACCTACATTGACCTGATAGAGCTTCGAACCGGGTCTGGACGCAACGGAGACGACACCGGCGCAGTGAATCACACAGGTACGGCTGCCGGCATCCGCAAAGAAGTCTGCCAGCGAGTTTTTCACGCACACATCACCGACGACGGTATGGACTTCTTTGGGGAGCAAATGGATATAGGGGTCATTATGCAGTACAAGCGCATGCACTTGCGCTCTGCGGCGCACCAGCTCCTCTGCAACAGCCCTACCGAGGAAGCCGGTAGCACCTGTAATAAGATATTGATCAAACATTCAAAAAGCCTCCTCCCAATAAGCATACAAGTGTTGATTATCTTTCACAAGTACAGTATACTTGAGGGGAAAGACGGAAACAATCAGCACTTGCCATACGGCTGAAAGAAAAGCAACACCGTCTGCCCAAGTGTTGATAATCTTTGTAAACTTTTTTCGGAGGGGCTCTATATGGAGAAGATGGATGCAAGAAAACGCTATACGCAAATGGTGCTCAAGCAGTCCTTTCTGAAGCTGCTGAAGGAAAAACCTGTAAACAGAATCACGGTGAAGGAGGTTTGCGCGCTGGCGCAGCTGAACCGTGCCACCTTTTATGCCCATTACAGCGATTGTTTTGCCCTGATGGAGAGCATCGAGAACGAGCTCATCGATGCATTTGAGGAATCCCTTCGCTATGTCAATTCGTTTGACGTGACGGCTCTGATCGAAGCGATCTACGATATTGTCGATCAGAATCAGGCAGCCTGCCGGGTTCTGATTCTGGGGAATACAAACTCCACGGTTCTCATGCGGATGATTGCCTTGGCCAAGAAGGGCAGCATTGCCTACTGGCGGAAAGAGCTGCCCGGAGCCAGTGAGACAGAACTGGAAATGATGTATACCCATCTGTCAAACGGTTTGATGCACGTCGTCGTGGAGGGTTACGACAAGTACAGCAAAGAGGAAATGATCCGTTTTGTCAGCCGGGTAGTAAAAGCCAGCCTTTCGCTGTTCCAATCGCCCCAACGGCCTCTCCCTTAGCATAGATTTTATGCCTGGGTGGTATAATAGGCTTTACGAAAGGATGGAGCAGATTATGAAATCATTTCGGCAGATCATGCTGGCTATATGTGTTATTCTTATCGCTTCCGCATTCGCGGGCTGCGGCGCGGATACGGATTCGCCGGATGAGCGTCCGGCATTGGATAAAATCGAGTACACGAACCTCAACGACAGCGTATCACAGAAGCTTCTGGAAGATATGCTTTCCGGCGCCGGGGTGTCAGGAAACCGCATTCAGGGCTTCTTCAACCGTGTAGACAGCTTCAATGAAAGCGTGCGGGAGGAATGGCTGACGGCGGGTTTTGAAAAGGCAAAACCGCTGGACACAAAATATGACCCATATGAGATGCAGGATGCGTGGATGGCAAAGAACGGCAATTTTCCGGGCTATAACTGCCGGATAACCGCAATGGAACTGTTCGGTGATTTCCTGTCCGCAGGAGACAGCACCCCTGTGGATGCTGCGGGCGAAGATGTGCTGTTCATGGACGAGGAAACACTGCGGACTGACCCGGAGGCGCTGGGGGGAAGCAGTCTGACCGATTTTCGCGCCCTGTATTCCGCCATGAGGGCGGAGGACACCACGGATGTTCAACGTCATGTTCAGGCTGTGCGGGAGGAATGGAAATCCAGGGGTATTTCGTTCCGGGAGAACGAAAGAATCCGCCTCATCACTGTGTTCTTCCACGATAAGCCTACCGAGGAGGAATCCATCCTGTTTGTCGGGCATGTCGGGGTGCTTCTGACGGCGGATGACGGGACCCTTTATTTCGTGGAAAAGGTGGCATTCCAGGAGCCGTACCGGCTGCTGCGTTTTGCTGATCGTACGGAACTGAGCGATTATCTCATGGGCAAGTACGATGTCTCCTGGGGACAGAGCACGGCGCGCCCGTTTATCATGGAGAACGATGAACTTATGGAAGGCTGGCGTCCAAACCCGGACAGTGCCGACGCAGCGTATCATTAGGGCGCACCATGGCTGATCGCGTGGAAAATGCAATAAACAGGAGCCAACCGGACGGTAACGCCGGTCAGCTCCTGTTTCGTTTATTTGCGCGTAAGGCTGTCCTGCGCTTCCTCCCATGGGAAGGGCTTTCCTTTCAGCACAGACCGGCGCAGATAGGAGAAGGTCTCCGCTTCGCCCTTCTCGGCCAGCATCCCCAGAATGAAGCGGAGCTGGCGGCTGGTCTCCGGGTGCATCAAATCCTTTTCCCGGCTGCGCTCAAAGTATTGCAGGGCGGAATCGTCCCGGTAGGCTTTGCCCTGGTAGGTCATGCAGGCCGCACGGCGATCCATCACCATCTCCACAAAGTACCGCCGGGGCATGGGGACAGGCTCGTAGCACTTCGTCTCCCGGTTCATGTCCGTCCAGTATTCGTAGTGGTGGCGGTTGCGCCCCTTGTGGTGCATCCACGCCTCGCTGTAGCCCTTGTCCTCCCGCTCGGCGGCGTTGGGACTGCGGTTGCCCTGGTAGTACCGCGCTCCCGTCCAGAATTCCGTGGGGGAGTATTTGCTCAGGTCGTGGGTCAGCCCCTGACGGTACAGCCCCACCCGGAAGCAGCCCAGCATCACCAGCCAGCGGTGCTTGGTTATGGTCTTGAAATGCTGCCACGGTTTCACACAATTCCTCCCAACGTAAGGTGCGGATTTTAGCCCTCGGCAACCACGATCTCCGAGACCTTCAGACCGGGGTTGCGGCGGCAGGTGAAGTCGATCGCCCAGAAGCTGGAGAATACCAGCAGACTGCGGCCGCGGTAGTCCTCCAGAAGCTCCGCGTCGGAGCCGAGATTCAGGTCGGACAGGTCGCCGGGGTATTCGTCGATCAGGCGAATTTCCTCGTAGGGCAGCATATCCATCCGCAGATCCACGCCGTACTCGTTTTTCATGCGGTACTGGAACACGTCAAATTGCAGCGTACCCACGACGCCCACGATGACCTCCTCAAAGCCGGAGCCGGGAACCTTGAAAATCTGGATGGCGCCCTCCTGGGCGATCTGCTCGGTGCCCTTGACGAACTGCTTGCGCTTCATGGAATCCTTGGCGGATACCCGGCAGAAATGCTCGGGGGCAAAGGTGGGGATGCCGGAATATTTGAACTTCTTCCCCGGAACGGTGATGGTATCGCCGATGGAGAAAATGCCCGGGTCAAACACGCCGATGACGTCCCCGGCGTAGGCTTCGTCCACGATTTCCCGCTCGGCGGCCATCAGCTGCTGGGGCTGAGAAAGACGCATTTTCTTATTGCCCTGGACGTGGAAATATTCCGCGTCCCGCTGGAACTTGCCAGAGCAGATGCGCATGAAGGCCAGACGGTCCCGGTGCGCCTTGTTCATGTTCGCCTGAATCTTGAAGACGAAGGCGGAGAAATCCGGGCTGAAGGGGTCGATCACGCCGCAGTCGGCGGTGCGGGCGAGGGGAGGCGGCGTCAGCTTCAGGAACGCTTCCAGAAACGGCTCAATGCCGAAATTGGTCAGCGCGGAGCCGAAGAACACAGGCGACAGCTGCCCGTCCCGGACGGCCTGCATATCCATTTCCCGTCCGGCGGACAGAAGCTCTACGTCGTCGATGAGCTGCCGGTGCTTTTCCTCGCTGTCCAGCAGCTGGGCAACCTGCGGGTCGTACAGATCGATTTCCAGTTTGTCCGCCCGCTTTTTTCCGGAGACGCCGGAGAAGAACAGCAGCTCGGCCTTCTCCCGGTCGTAAACGCCCTGAAAATCCTTGCCGGAGCCGATGGGCCAGTTCATGGCGTAGGTCTCGATGCCCAGCTCCCGTTCCACCTCGTCCAGAAGGTCGAAGGGATCCTTGGCCTCCCGGTCCATCTTGTTGACGAAGGTGAAAATGGGGATGTGGCGCATGGCGCAGACCTTGAACAGCTTCCGGGTCTGAGGCTCCACGCCCTTGGCGCCGTCGATGACCATGACGGCGGAGTCGGCGGCCATGAGGGTGCGGTAGGTATCCTCTGAGAAGTCCTGATGGCCGGGGGTGTCCAGAATGTTGATGCAGAAGCCGTTGTACTGAAACTGCATCACGGAGGACGTGACGGAAATGCCGCGCTGCTTTTCGATCTCCATCCAGTCGGAGGTGGCGGCGCGGGAGTTTTTCTTGCCCTTGACCACGCCTGCCTGAGCGATGGCGCCGCCGTAGAGCAGGAATTTTTCGGTCAGGGTGGTTTTACCGGCGTCTGGGTGAGAAATGATGGCAAAGGTACGCCGCCGGCTGATTTCTTCGGTTAATTGAGACATAGTGTTCCCTCCAGAATATCGTTTTTTAGTTGCAGGGGAGGGGGACTATGGGGGAAAATGAAAACGCATACGGCCTCCAAAACACGATAAATAGGATAATCCAATTCAGTCTACCACATTTTTTCGGAAGATACAATAGGAAAAGGGAAAATGAACCGTTTCTTCATTGCCTTTTTTTCGCTCCTGTGTTAAACTAACAATATAGTGAGGAGGGAAGCGGCGGATGGAGCTGAACGATATCTACGACGAGAACCGGAACCTGACGGGGAAGCTGCACAGGCGGGGAACGCCATGGAAGCCGGGAGAATACGGCGTCGTGGTCTGCGTCTGGGTCTACGACGGCCGGGGGCATCTGCTTCTGACCCGCCGCGCCCGGGAAAAGAGCTTCGCCGGGACATGGGAAAACTCCGGCGGCGCGGTGAAGGCGGGGGAGACCAGCCGTCAGGCCATCGCCCGGGAGCTGTACGAGGAGACGGGCATTCAGGCGGAGCCAGAGGAATTTGAGCTACTGGACAGCGACCGGGAGCGCAACATCTTCTATGACCACTACTGCCTGTTCCGGCGTATCCCCCTGAAAAGCATCGTTTTGCAGCCCGGGGAGACGGACAACGTGATGTGGGCGAGCTTCGGGAAGGTGGACTGGATGATCCGCACGGGGAAAATGTGCAGGATCATCGGCCATCAGTTCTACAGGCAGGAAAAGGCGCTGCGTTTGCGCAACATGCCTAAGTTTGGCAGGTAAAATTTGGCAGGGGCAGGGGCGGTTTGCCCTTGCCTTTTTTGCGGTATCGGGATATAATGAAAAAAAGCGTTTTTCAGGTGTCCGGCGAAAACGCTTCTGCCGGACATGAGAAAAACGCTTTTATTATTTAACCGGAGGTAACTGTTATGATCACATTGATGAATCTGCCCATCCGCAGAGGCAACGCACCGCTTCGCATCGCCCGGGGACATTTTGCCACCAATCACTCCCACATCAATTACTTCGTGGACATCACCTACCAGAAGACCCGCCTGAGCGAGGCCAAGGACAGCGCCCATCAGCTGGTGTCCCATTTCATCAACGACACTCCGGTGGATACCATTCTGTGTCTGGACGGCACCGCGGTGCTGGGTACGTGTCTGGCCGAGGAGCTGACGAAAAGCGGCTTCCAGACCATCAACGCCCACCAGACCATCTACGTTCTGGAGCCGGAATACAACGCCAACTCCCAGATCATTTTCCGGGATAATACCCGCAAGATGATCACCGGCAAGCACGTTCTGGTGCTGATGGCCTCCGTCACCACCGGCTTTACCGCCAAGCGCTCCCTTGAGGCCATCGGCTATTACGGCGGCCATGTGGCGGGCGTCGCCGCGATCTACAGCGCTGTGGAGGAAGTGGCGGGCCACCCCGTGCGCAGCGTCTACACCATCAACGACCTGCCCGGCTACGCAAGCTATGACTACCGGGACTGCCCCTACTGCAAGGCCGGTCAGAAGCTGGACGCTCTGGTCAACAGCTTCGGCTATTCCGCACTGTAACGGCGGTGGAGACAATATAATAACATAAGGCAGCACCGCACAATTCGGCAAGAAGTCTCAGGCAGGATTTTTGTTCCAATTCAAAGTTCCGAAAATGGAGGAATACTGTATGTATTTCCCATTTTCGGAACTGCGGAAGTGGAGCAAAAAGACGGCTGAGACTCGCAGACGCAATTGTGCGGTGTTGCCATAATGAAAATGGGAGAATCCGCATTTCCGGCGGGTTCTCCCGTTTTGAATCAGGGTAAAGGGGCGGAGGTTCGATACCGCGATCAGGAATTTATATCAGCGCCGGATTCGCTTTTTCCTCCGCTCTGCTTTTGCAGCTGCTTTTCCAGCTCCGACTGCTTGGCGAGGATGGCGTTGACCTTGTCGTAGATGTCCTCGATCATGATTTCCGTTTTGAGGTTGACCTTGTAGTCGTTTTCCGCACGGCGGCGGTCTTTTTCCTCCTGCCGGTTCTGGCTCATCATGATCAGCGGCGCCTGAATGGCCGCTACGCAGGACAGCACCAGATTCAGCAAAATAAACGGATAGGGGTCAAACGCTTTGGAGGCCAGCAGCGTGTTGACGATCATCCACAATATCAGAAGACCGGTAAAGGAAAAAATAAACGCCCAGCTTCCCGCGAATTTGGCAATGGCGTCCGCTGCCCGCTGACCGAGCGTATACTTTTCCGCCAAAGGATTGACGGATATCTTGCTGTCCGCCAGCAGATTCAGCACTTCCTCGTCCGACATATCGTGGCGGATGTCCTTGAGGACTTCTTTCAGCAGCTTTCTGTTTTCTTTCATGGGGTATGTCCTTCCTTTTTCATTGACTGCACGAAAAACATTATAGGCGGAACGTCTGCGAATGTCAACACCGGCGGCAGCTTTCTCGGTGCAGCCCGCACAGGATTCCATAGTATGACAGCGGCAGTATACGGAGGATTTTCGGCAAAATAGGCGCAAAAAAACGAGGCGCAAGCCCCGGAATTGTGGAAAATATTCATTGACAAAAGTTGGGCAATGTGGTAGACTGGAAGTCCATACTGTGGTACTATGCCCATTTACGCGAACCTATCCCAACATGGACATTTTAGCACAGGAATCGGGCCGTGTCAAGTACCAAGTTCGGCAAAATTGACAACGGCTCCGAGCGTATTAAATAAGCAACACAATCCGAAAGAAAGGCTGTGATGATCCATATGGCAATGGTCAAGGACGTTATGTACGGCAAGACCATGCGTAAATCCTACGCGAAGTATGAAGAGATCCTGGAGATCCCCAACATGCTGAAGATCCAGAAGGACTCCTACCAGTGGTTTCTGGAAACCGGCCTGCGGGAAGTCTTCAAGGACGTAGGTACCATTACCGACTTCTCCGGCAAGCTGGAGCTGAGCTTCCTGGACTACACCATGGAGGATAAGCCCAAGTACACCATCGAGGAGTGCAAAGAGCGGGACGCTACCTACGCCAAGCCCATCAAGGTTCGGGTGCGCCTGCGCAACACCGAGACCGACGAAATCAAGGAACAGGAAATCTTCATGGGCGATTTCCCCGTGATGACCAATGGCGGCACCTTTGTCATCAACGGCGCAGAGCGTGTCATTATTTCCCAGATCGTCCGCAGCCCCGGCATGTACTACGGCCACGAGGTGGACAAGGCCGACCAGCACACCTACACCGCTACGGTGATTCCCTACCGCGGCGCATGGCTGGAATACGAAACGGACAATTCCAACGTATTCTGGGTGCGCATCGATAAGAACCGCAAGCTGCCCATCACCTGCCTGATCCGCGCTCTGGGCGTGCAGACCGATGAGCAGATCAAGCAGATGTTCGGCGAGGATGCCCGTATCCTCGCGACCATCGACAAGGATCCCTGCAAGACCCGGGAAGAGTCCCTGCTGGAAATCTACCGCCGTCTGCGTCCCGGTGAGCCTCCCACGGTGGAGACTGCTACCGCCCACTTGGAAGGGCTGCTGTTCGACGCTCACCGCTACGATGTGAGCACCGTCGGCCGGTATAAGTTCAATAAGAAGATGGACATCTGGAGCCGCCTGTCCGGTCAGGAAGCGGCCGAGCCTATTGCCGACCCCATGACCGGCGAAATTCTGGTCATGCCCGGGGAATTTATCTCCCGCGCCCAGGCTCACGAGCTGAGCCGCAAGGGCGTCAACGAGGCCGTGATCAAGGTCGGCGACACCAACGTGAAGGTGTTCTCCAACAACATGGTCTGGATGGACGCCTTCGTGGACTTCGACCCCAAGGCGTACGGCGTCCGGGAGAAGGTGCATTTCCCGGTTCTGAAGGAAATGCTGGAGACCGTCCCCGCCGACGGCTGGAAGGACGCCATCGCCGACCGGATCGACGACCTGATTCCCAAGCACATCATTGTGGACGACATCATGGCCTCCATCAACTATCTGAACTGCGTGGCCATGGGCGTCGGCACCCCTGACGACATCGACCATCTGGGCAACCGCCGCCTGCGCTGCGTGGGCGAGCTGCTGCAGAACCAGTTCCGCATCGGCTTCTCCCGTCTGGACAGAGTCATCCGGGAGCGTATGACCGTGCAGGATCTGGACGCCGTCACCCCCCAGAGCCTGATCAACATCCGGCCTGTCACCGCCGTCATCAAGGAATTCTTCGGTTCTTCCCCGCTGTCTCAGTTCATGGATCAGAATAACCCTCTGGCCGAACTGACCCACAAGCGCCGTCTGTCCGCTCTCGGCCCCGGCGGTCTGAGCCGTGACCGGGCGTCCTTCGACGTGCGTGATATTCACTACACCCACTATGGCCGTATGTGCCCCATTGAGACCCCTGAAGGCCCCAACATCGGCCTGATCAACTATCTGGCGACCTTTGCCAGAATCAACGAGTACGGCTTCGTGGAAGCGCCCTACCGCAAGGTGGACAAGGCCACCGGCTTCGTCACCAAGGACGTGGAGTATATGACCGCCGACGTGGAGGACGACTACTACATCGGCCAGGCGAGCGAGCCTCTGGACGAAAACGGCTGCCTGAAGAACGCCCGTATCACCTGCCGTCACCGCAACGAGATCATCGAAGTGGACCGGGGCGTCATCGATTATATCGACGTGTCCCCCAGAATGATGATCTCCATCGCGACCTCCTTCATTCCCTTCCTGCAGAACGACGACGCCAACCGTGCTCTGATGGGCGCAAACATGCAGCGTCAGGCCGTGCCTCTGCTGACCACCGAGCCGCCCATCGTTGCTACCGGCATCGAGCATAAGGCCGCCGTGGACTCCGAGGTTTGCATCAAGGCGGAGAAGCCGGGCACTGTTACCGCCGTTTCCGCTACCGACATCACCGTCAAGTATGACGACGGCGACGTACAGACCTACCATCTGACCAAGTTCGCCCGGAGCAATGCCGGCACCTGCATCAACCAGCGCCCCATCGTGGTGGTTGGCGAGCGGGTGGACACCCAGCAGATCATTGCCGATGGCCCCAGCTGCTCCGGCGGCGAGGTGGCTCTGGGCAAGAACGTGCTCATCGGCTTCGTCACCTGGGAAGGCTACAATTACGAGGATGCCATTCTGCTGAACGAACGTCTGGTGCGGGAGGACGTTTTCACCTCTATCCACATCGAGGAGCATGAGACCGAAGCCCGTGACACCAAGCTTGGCCCCGAGGAGATCACCCGGGACATCCCCAACGTGGGCGAGGATACCCTGAAGGATCTGGACGAAAACGGCATCATCCGCGTGGGCGCGGAGGTCCACGCCGGTGATTATCTGGTTGGTAAGGTTACCCCCAAGGGCGAGACCGAGCTGACCCCCGAGGAGCGGCTGCTGAGAGCCATCTTCGGCGAGAAGGCAAGAGAAGTCCGGGATACCTCCTTGAAGGTTCCCCACGGCGAAAGCGGTATCGTGGTGGACGTCAAGGTCTTCACCAAGGAAAATTCCGACGAGCTTGCCCCCGGCGTCACCAAGTCCGTCCGAGTATATATCGCCCAGAAGAGAAAGATCTCCGTGGGCGATAAGATGGCAGGCCGTCACGGCAACAAGGGCGTCGTTTCCCGCGTCCTGCCGGAAGAGGATATGCCCTTCCTGCCCGACGGCACCCCGCTGGACATCGTGCTGAATCCTCTGGGCGTGCCTTCCCGTATGAACATCGGACAGGTGCTGGAGGTCCATCTGGGCTACGCCGCCAAGGCGCTGGGCTGGAAGGTCGCCACCCCCGTGTTCGACGGCGCCAACGAGAAGGACATCCGGGATACCCTGAAGCTGGCGGGTCTGCGGGAGGACGGCAAGACCGTTCTGTACGACGGCCGTACCGGCGAACCCTTCGACAATCTGGTCACCGTCGGCTATCCCTACTACCTCAAGCTCCATCATCTGGTTGACGATAAGATCCACGCCCGTTCCACCGGCCCCTATGCCCTGGTCACCCAGCAGCCTCTGGGCGGCAAGGCGCAGTTCGGCGGCCAGCGTTTCGGCGAAATGGAAGTCTGGGCGCTGGAAGCTTACGGCGCCGCCTATACCCTGCAGGAGATCCTGACCGTCAAGTCCGACGACGTCACCGGCCGTGTCAAGACCTACGAGGCCATCGTCAAGGGCGCGAACATTCCCAAGCCCGGCGTGCCGGAATCCTTCAAGGTTCTGGTCAAGGAACTGCAGGCGCTGTGCCTGGACATCCGCGTGCTGGACGAGAACGGCAACGAGATCGAGCTGAAGGACGACGATGACGACGATGATGTGGTCTACAGCTCCGACACCGACAATGAGGTGGTGGTCGGCTCCACCGACGAGGTGCTGGACGCGGGCTTCGTGATCGACGAGGACAGCCCGGAGAGTATTTTGGATGTGTTCGGTGATGCGGAGGAGTCCGACACCGATAGCTACGAAGATTAAGGAGGCTGAAACATGGCAGATGCCACCTTTGATGCCATTAAAATCGGCATTGCTTCGCCGGAGATGATCCGGCAGTGGTCCTATGGCGAAGTGAAGAAGCCTGAGACCATCAACTATCGTACCCTGAAGCCCGAGCGGGACGGCCTGTACTGCGAGCGGATCTTCGGACCGACCAAGGACTGGGAGTGCCACTGCGGTAAATATAAGAAAATCAAGTACAAGGGCAAGATCTGCGACCGCTGCGGCGTGGAAGTCACCAAGGCCAAGGTGCGCCGGGAGCGCATGGGCCACATTGAGCTGGCCGCCCCCTGCAGCCACATCTGGTATTTCAAGGGCATTCCCTCCCGGATGGGCCTGATTCTGGACATCTCCCCCAAGGTGCTGGAGAAAGTCCTGTACTTCGCCGCCTATATCGTCACCGACCCCGGCGATGCACCTCTGGCGCTGAATCAGGTGCTCACCGAGAAGGAATACCGGGACATGCGGGAAAAGTACGAGGACGACTTCAAGGCCGGTATGGGCGCGGAAGCCGTCAAGGCGCTGCTGGAGCAGATCGATCTGGATCAACTGAGCCATCAGCTTCGTGAGGAGCTGAAAACCGCTTCCTCCCAGAAGAAGCTGCGGATCGTCAAGCGGCTGGAGGTTGTGGAAGCCTTCCGGGAATCCGGCAACAAGCCCAGCTGGATGATCATGGATGTGCTGCCCGTCATTCCCCCCGACATCCGTCCCATGATCCAGCTGGACGGCGGCCGGTTCGCCACCTCTGATCTGAACGATCTGTACCGCCGTGTCATCAACCGGAACAACCGTCTGAAGCGGCTGGTGCAGCTCCACGCCCCCGACATCATCATCCGCAACGAGAAGCGGATGCTCCAGGAGGCCGTGGACGCCCTGATCGACAACGGTCGCCGCGGCCGCGCCGTCACCGGCGCCAACAACCGGGCGCTGAAATCCCTGTCCGACATGCTCAAGGGCAAGCAGGGACGCTTCCGTCAGAATTTGCTTGGCAAGCGTGTTGACTATTCCGGACGCAGCGTTATCGTCGTCGGCCCTGAGCTGAAGCTGTATCAGTGCGGCGTGCCCAAGGAGATGGCCATCGAGCTGTTCCGCCCCTTCGTTATGAAGAAGCTGGTCTCCGACGGCCTTGCCAACAACATCAAGTCCGCCAAGAAGATGATCGACAAGGGCAAGACCGAGGTCTGGGACGCTCTGGACGAGATCATCAAGGACCGCCCGGTCATGCTGAACCGTGCGCCTACCCTGCACCGTCTGGGCATTCAGGCTTTTGAGCCGATTCTGGTGGAAGGCCGTGCCCTGAAGCTGCATCCTCTGTGCTGCACCGCTTTCAACGCCGACTTCGACGGCGACCAGATGGCCATTCACGTGCCCCTGTCTCCCGAGGCGCAGGCTGAGGCCAGAATGCTGATGCTGTCCGCCAACAACCTGCTGCGTCCTCAGGACGGCAAGCCCGTCACCGTGCCGACGCAGGATATGATCCTTGGCGCCTACTATCTGACCTACACCCGTCTGGGCAAGGCCGAGAAGGGCGCGGAGACCGTGTTCGTCACCGACCCCGGCGATACCGACTTCCCCGTCAATGAGATCGTGGACGCGGACGAGTTCGTCGCCGCCAACAAGGCCGCCAAGGCCGCGGGCAAGGCCATTGCCAAGTTCCGCCCCATCCACAATTATTCCTCCGTCAACGAGGCCATTGCCGCCTATGCTGCCGGCACCGTGGGCCTGCACGCCCCCATCCGGGTGCGCTACGGCAAGAAGATCGACGGCGAGATGCGCTACCGCATCATCGACGCCACCGTCGGCCGTCTGATCTACAACGAGCCGATCCCGCAGGATCTGGGCTTTGTTGACCGCACCGTCCCCGGCCATGAGTTCGATCTGGAGGTCAGCTTCCTTGTCGGCAAGAAGCAGCTGGGCAAGATCATCGACAAGTGCATCCGCCGCCACGGCTTCACCATCGCCACCGAGATGCTGGACCGCATCAAGGCTCTGGGCTACAAGTATTCCACCAAGGGCGCTATCTCCGTGTCCATCGCGGACATGGTGGTTCCCAGCGTCAAGTACGAGATGGTGCATTCCGCGGAGAAGAAGGTCGTGGAGATCGAGCACTTCTACCGTCAGGGCTATATCACCAACGACGAGCGCTACCGTCTGGTGGTTCAGCAGTGGGAAAAGACCACTGCGGACGTCACCAACGCCCTGCAGGGCAGCATGGACGAGTTCAACCCCATCTACATGATGGCCGACTCCGGCGCCCGTGGTTCCATGGCACAGATCCGTCAGCTGGCCGGTATGCGCGGCCTGATGGCCGATACCGCAGGCCGTACCATCGAAATTCCCGTTAAGGCGAACTTCCGTGAAGGCCTGTCCGTTCTGGAATACTTCATCTCCTCCAGAGGCGCCCGTAAGGGCATGACCGATACCGCTCTGCGTACCGCTGACTCCGGTTACCTGACCCGCCGAATGGTGGACGTTTCTCAGGACGTCATCATCCGGGAGCACAACTGCGGCACCACCAACGGCATCTGGGTCGGCGCGGTGTACGACAAGAACGGCGACGTGATCGACACCTTCGGCAACCGCATCCGCGGCCGTTATCCCGTCCACGATGTGGTCGATCCCCAGACCGGCGAGCTGCTGCACTCCAAGGACGTCATGATGATGCCCGAGGACGCGGAGAAGTTCGAGCAGCACGGCATCAACAAGATCTATATCCGCACCATTCTGGGCTGCCGCGCCCGTGTGGGCGTGTGCGCCAAGTGCTACGGCATGAACCTTGCCACCTCCAAGGAGGTCGATCTGGGTGAGGCCGTCGGCATCATTGCCGCCCAGTCCATCGGCGAACCCGGTACCCAGCTGACCATGCGTACCTTCCACTCCGGCGGCGTCGCGGGTGACGATATCACTCAGGGTCTGCCTCGAGTCGAAGAACTGTTTGAGGCCCGCCGTCCCAAGAAGATGGCGCAGATCTCCGAGATTACCGGCGTAGTGAGCGTGGACGAGACCCACCGCACCGCCCTGCGTAACATCACCGTGACCGCCGACGACGGTGAGGTGAAGGTGTACCAGGTGCCTTACTCCGTGGGACTGAAGGTCGCCCACGGCAAGGTCGTGGAAAAGGGTCAGCCCATCACCGACGGCGCGCTGTATCCCCAGGATGTTCTGCGTATCTCCGGCGTGGAGGCTGTGCAGGATTATCTGGTGCAGTCCGTCCAGGCGGTATACCGTCAGCAGGGCGTTGAGATCAACGACAAGCACATCGAGGTCATCATCCGTCAGATGATGCGCAAGGTGCGTGTGGAAGATCCCGGCGATACCGCGCTGCTCACCGGCAGCGCCATCGACAACTTCGAGTTCGAGGATGCCAACGCCGAAATTCAGCGCCGCATTGACGCCGGCGAGACCGAGCTGCGTCCCGCCACTGCCAGCGCCATGCTGCTGGGCATCACCAAGGCCGCTCTGGCCACCGACTCCTTCCTGTCCGCCGCCTCCTTCCAGGAGACGACCAAGGTGCTTACCGATGCCGCCATCAAGGGCAAGGTAGACCATCTGGTAGGTCTGAAGGAGAACGTGCTGATCGGCAAGCTGATCCCCGCCGGTTCGGGCCTGATGGCCTACCGGGACTACCAGCCCGGCGCGACCCCCGAAGCCAGAATCCCCGAGGAAATGATCGAGAACGCACTGAACTGATAATAAACAATCCGGCCGCTGCCCGAAAGGGCGGCGGCCGGATTTGCAATGCTGAGAGCGTTAAAATGACCCTCGCATCAGTCGGACGCGAGGGTGGTTTCGTCTATGATACCATGTTCGGCCTCAAATTCCGCAATGCGTTTCTTTATCAGTTGCTCGATTTCCTTATTTTTGGTTCGACCCTCGTATTCGGCAATATATCCAATCTTGTCCAGCAGAATCTGAGAAATGCGCAGCGTATACCGGGGGAAATCATCTTTCATATTGGCTCACCTCTGACGCAATTTTGATGCAATTGTAATAAGACGGTGGGGGAATTGCAAGCGGTGAACCGCAAATTGCGATAAAATGAGCGGATTAACCAATTTGCAGAAAAGGGACAACGAAAAAAATCTGGAAAATTTGTTGACAATCCTGAAAAAATGCGTATAATATCATCTTGTATGGATACAAAAAAGGAAAGTAGAATACCCGAGTGCGGCAATGTGCCAGACCTTACCGGCGTTAAGACGGTGGTCGGCGCGAAGCAGCTGAAAAAAGCTGTGGAGGCAGGCCGCGCCAGGTATGTTTTTCTGGCTGAAAATGCCGATCCTGCCGTCATAGAGCCCATCGTGCTGCTGTGCCGGTCGAAGGAAGTCCAGACTGCCTGGGTTCCCAGTATGGCCGTGCTTGGCCGTGCCTGCGGTATCGAGGTGGGCGCGGCGGCTGCCGCCGTCGTGGATTGACCGTGGTTCTATCGGACAATAGTCCGTAGAATATAAGACCCGCCAAATGGCGAGAACAAAAGAAAGGAGAAAATAGATGCCTACTTTTAATCAGCTCGTAAGAAATGGCCGTCAGCAGGCTACCTACAAGTCCACCGCTCCTGCTCTGCAGAGAGGTCTGAACACTCTGGAGAACAAGGCGACGAATCTGCCTTCCCCCCAGAAGCGCGGCGTGTGCACTGCTGTTCGTACCACCACCCCCAAGAAGCCGAACTCCGCTCTGCGTAAGATCGCCCGTGTGCGTC
>OLPW01000310.1_pt1 | contig 60180 bp, 53 predicted proteins | sample 1672161 | NCBI WGS metagenome assembly OLPW01 (sample SAMEA3136654, study PRJEB25190) | human gut metagenome
CTGGCACTGGGCAGCGAGGCGCTGCTGAGCAAGGTGGTGTCTGTGGTGGTGTTCGTGGTGCTGCTGGTGGCGGCGCTGCTGGGCGCGCTGCACATGACGCCGCAGCAGGCCGTGGATAAAATGAAGGAGTACCGCAGCAGCCGCTGGGAGGACGAGGAGGACGAGGACGATCTGGAGGGCTTCGAGCCTGCGGCTCCGCGGAAAGCGCCTGTACCGGAGAAGCCTGTGAAAGAGAAGCCCGCCAAAAAGCGGGTGAACATCGACATCCCGCTGGACGGCGAATCCTCCGCCATGGAGAGCGGCGAGAAGAAGGACTTCTTCCCCCGCCGCAGTGCCGCCGTCCGGACGCCGGACGAGGTGCTGGACCGCGCCGCTGCCGCGCCCGCCGTCCCCGCCGCACCGGCAGCCCCTGCGGCATCGACAGCTCCTGCCGCTCCCGCAGTACAGGAGGCCGCAGCGGTGAAGGAGCCGGTGTCCGAGAAGAGAAAGAAGGCTCAGGTCCAGCAGGAGGTGAAATCTGCCGCCCAGGAAGTGGGACAGGCCATCGAGCAGGAGCTGGCCCAGGGCGAGGAGATCTACCGCTACCCGCCCATCACCCTGCTGGAGGAGAATCACACCGACAACTGCACCGAGGTGGGTGCGGAGCTGCGCAACAACTCCCGCCGCCTGGCGGACGCCCTGCGTTCCTTCGGCGTGGACGCCACCGCGGGCGACGTGGTTCACGGACCCAGTGTCACCCGCTACGAGTTCACTCTGGAGCAGGGTGTGAAGCTCAGCAAGATCACCAACCTGTCCGACGATATCGCTCTGGCGCTGGGCGCCAGCGGCGTCCGTGTGGCGCCGGTGCCCAACAAGATCTCCGTGGTGGGCATCGAGGTGCCCAACCGCACCGTTACCGCCGTCCGTATCCGCGATGTTATCGAGTCCCGGGAGTTTACCCGCCACCCGTCCCCCGTGGCCTTCGCCGTGGGCAAGGACATTGGCGGCAGCAGCATCGTGGGCAATATTGCCCGCCTGCCCCACGTGCTGATCGCCGGTACCACCGGCTCCGGTAAGTCCGTGTGTACCAACTCCCTGATCGTCAGCATTCTCTACAAGTCTACCCCCGACGAGGTGCGCTTCATCATGGTGGATCCCAAGATGGTGGAGCTGGCGCCTTACAACGGCATCCCCCACCTGCTGATCCCTGTGGTCACGGACCCCAAGAAGGCCGCGGGCGCTTTGCAGTGGGCGGTGTTCGAGATGATGAAGCGCTACAAGATGTTCTCCGAAAAGGGCGTCAAGGACCTGGCGGGCTACAACGCCCTGTCCGAGACGGACGAGGACGTGAAGAAGCTGCCCACTGTGGTGGTGGTCATCGATGAGCTGGCCGATTTGATGCTGGTGGCTGCCAAAGAGGTGGAGGAGTCCATCTGCCGTGTGGCCCAGATGGGCCGTGCCGCCGGTATGCACCTGGTCATCGCCACCCAGCGTCCCTCGGCGGACGTGATCACCGGTCTGATGAAGGCCAATATCCCCAGCCGCATCGCCTTCGCCGTGGCCAGCTCCATGGAGTCCCGCATCATTCTGGATACCCCCGGCGCGGAAAAGCTGGTGGGTAAGGGCGATATGCTTTACTCCCCGCTGGGCGACAGCAAACCCACCCGCGTACAGGGCTGCTTCATCACACCGGAGGAGATCGAGCGTGTGGTGGCCTTTGTCAAGGACACCGCCGGCGAGGCCCATTACGATCAGGATGTCATCGAGAAGATCCAGCAGGCGGTGGACGCCAAGTCCGACAAGGGCAAGGGCGCCGCATCCGATGCGCCTGTCGACGGCGAGGACGGCGACGAGCTGCTGCCCGCCGCCGTGGAGGTGGTGCTGGAAACGGGGCAGGCCTCCGTGTCCATGCTCCAGCGGCGTCTGAAGCTGGGCTACTCCCGTGCCGCCCGGCTGGTGGATCAGATGGAGGAGCGGGGCTATGTCGGACCCTTCGAGGGCTCCAAGCCCCGACAGCTCCTCATCACCCGGGAGAAGTGGCAGGAGCTGCAAATGGCAAAGGGCGCTGCACCGGCGGAGACGCCGCCCACCGCCGACCGCTGCGGCTCCATCCACGACGTGTTCGAAAGCCACGACGCACTGGAATAAAGGAGCTGCAAAAGAGGTCAGCTCTGCCCGCCCCCGCTTGTTTCGCCGCCGCTTGCTCAGATCGCAGCCTCCGCCGGAGGCAAAGGCGAGGGAAAGCGCCCCTGACAAAGCAGCAAAACATAAGAGCGCTGCGGCCATGCCGCAGCGCTCTTCAGCTTGTCAAAAAAGTCCGTTCGGACTTTTCTGACAAGCTGCCAGCAAAATCGCAAAATAAAAAACAGTATTTTGTTTTGCGATTTTGGCCGCTGCGGCGGGTGATTGAACGCGAAAGGGAACCCTAACGGTTCCCTTTCACACTATCCTTCCCTCCGATACTTGTGACCGGGCAGGTTTTTGACAGATTGAAGAGCGCTGCGGCATGGCCGCAGCGCTCTTGTCTTATACACAGTCAGATTCTTACACGCCCAGCTTTTCCAGCGCCGCCAGGCGCAGGCAGATGCAGAACACCGCGATGGCCTGCTCCAGCTCCGCCACCGGCGGCAGGGACGGCGCAATGCGGATGTTGCTGTCGTTGGGGTCCTTGCCGTAGGGGAACGTGGCCCCCGCACCGGTCATGGTGATACCCGCCTCCCTGCACAGCTCCAGCGTGCGCTTGGCGCACCCGTGCATGGTGTCCACGCTGATAAAGTAGCCGCCCACCGGCCGCTTGTAGTCCGCGATGCCACGGGGCGCGATCTCACTGTCCAGCGCGTCCAGCACCGCGTGGAACTTGGGCGCCAACACCGCCGCGTGCCGCTTCATCAGCGCCAGAGTGTGCTCCCGATCCTGCAGGTACAGCACGTGCCGCAGCTGGTTCACCTTGTCATAGCCGATGGTCTGGATGTTGATGAGCTTGGAGAAATACTGGATGTTGGCCTCGCTGGCCGCCATCACCGCCACGCCCGCGCCGGGGAACGTCACCTTGCTGGTGGACGCGAACTCATACACCATGTCGGCGTTGCCGTACTGGGCGCACAGGCCGATGATATCGGAGAACGGTACAAAGTCACAGTCGAACTCGTGGATGCAGTAGGCGTTGTCCCACATCAGCATAAAGTCCGGTGCGGCGGGTTTCATGGCTGCCAGACGGCGGATGGTCTCATCAGAGTACACCACGCCCTCGGGATTGGAGTACTTGGGCACGTTCCACATACCCTTCACGGCGGGATCCTTGATAAGCTCCTCCACCATGTCCATGTCGGGACCCTGGTCGGTCATGGGCACGTTGATCATCTCCACACCGAAGCTGCCCGTCACCTTAAAGTGCCGGTCGTAGCCGGGGACGGGGCAGATCCACTTCACCGTATCCAGTTTGGCCCAGGGCTTCTCGCTGTGGAGCAGGCCGTGGGTGAACGCCTTGGAGATGGCATCGTACATCAGCTGCAGGCTGGCATTGCCGCCCACGAACACCTGCTCCGGCTTGCAGCCCAGGATGTCGGCGAACAGCTTCCGCGCCGCGGGAATACCCGCCACCTCGCCGTAGTTGCGGGTCTCCACCCCGTCGGATACAAACTGCTCCGGCTGGGTCAGCACCTGCAGCATGGGCGTCACCATGTCCAGCTGCTGGCGGCTGGGCTTGCCCCGCGCCATGTTCAATTCCAGATGAAGGGCCTTCGCCCCCTCGAATTCCGCCTTGACAGCCGCGTATTCCGCCTGCCGCTCAGGCTTTGTCATCTCTTTATAATTCTTCTTCATCATGAACGTCCTCCCGCCTCATGTTTTTTGCGATTATACACCGTCTGATGCCCCCGTGGCAATCACTTTTTTCGGACGCCGTACACATCCGTCCGGCGCGCTGAAAGAATGGGCAGCTGTTCCCGTATGGCGGACACGCGGCCCATATCCAGCTCCGTCACCGCCACCTGCTCACCGGCGCCGCACTGGTGCAGCACCGTGCCCCAGGGGTCGCAGACGATGGAGTGGCCCCAGGCCACGTAGGATGCCGTCTCGTCCCGCGCCGGTGAAGTGCCTGCGGTGAACAGCTGTCCGTCCACCGCGCGCTGCCGGAACAGCAGTTCCCAGTGGGCGGGGCCGGTGGTCATATTAAAGGCCGCCGGTACCAGCAGTACCTGTGCGCCCTCCAGCACCATCAGCTGTGCCAGCTCCTGAAACCGCAGGTCAAAGCAGATGCACAGCCCCATTTTGCCCCAGGGCGTGTCAAACACCGTGATCTCATTTCCTGCCGACAGGGTGTCGGACTCGCGAAATCGCTGACCGCCGGCCACGTCGATGTCGAAAAGGTGCATCTTTCGGTGACGGGCCACGCAGAGGCCCGTGGGATCGAACACATAGCTGGTGTTGTACACCTTATCGCCGTCCAGCTCCGGCAGAGAGCCGCCCACCACCCACAGGCCGTGGGCCGCTGCGGCGCGGGACAGCATCTGATAGGCCGGCCCGCCCTCCGGCTCGCCGTAGGCGCGGAAGCAGGCGTTGTCGTAGGGACAGCAGAACATTTCCGGCAGCACCGCCATGTCCGCATCCGCTGCCCGGGACAGCAGGGCCTCCGCGTGGCGCAGGTTCGCCGCCTTGTCAGGGCCCACGCGCATCTGTATCTGTGCAAGCTTCATACCTTTACACCTCTTTCACGGAGATCGTTTCTCAATAGTATTCCCGCAGCACCAGCTCCGTGACGCCCTCGCTGACGCTGACCATGCGCTTCACCTGGCTGCGCCGCCCGTAGGTCAGCCACAGCATGTCCCGAATGGCCGTGCCGCCGCGATAGCCGTGGATCAGCCGCAGGCGGTACGTGCCGTTTCCGGCGCGGCGCAGGGCCGCATCCACCGCGATCTGGGCCTGATAGGTATTCATGCCGTGCAGGTCCAGCTCCACCACACCTCCGGTCATGACAACACCTCCTCTCAACTGCCCTAATCATACGGGAAATAAATTGTTTTTTCAACCGCTTTGTGGTAAAATACCCTTCATTACATCAAGTGTGAGGGGCCTATGAATGTTTTGGTGGTATCCGACTCCCATGGGAAAGTGAACAAACTGATACAAGCGGTAGAGCAGGTACACCCCAGCTATGTACTGCATCTGGGCGACTGCCAGCGGGATCTGGAGAAGCTGCGGCAGGCGTTTCCCATGCTGCCCATGGAGGGCGTGCCCGGGAACTGCGACTACGGCAGCTGCGACCAGCCGGAGCGGCTCATCGAGCTGGGCGGCGTGCGCATCCTGATGCTCCACGGCCACACGCGGGGCGTGAAGTCCGACGTGATGCGGGCTGTCTGGGCGGCACGTGAGTGCGGCGCGCAGGTGCTGCTGTTCGGCCACACCCACCGGCCTCTGGTGGACAACGACGGGGCCCTGCTGGTGCTGAACCCCGGGGCCGCCGGAGACCCGCTGCACCCCACCTGCGGCATCCTTACCATTGAAAACGGCAGGGCGGACGTCCGGACGCTGGCCCTGTGAAAGGAGAAAAACTATGCTGACCATCGGCTGTCATCTGTCCGCCTCGGAGGGCTTTCTGGCCATGGGGAAAACGGCGCTGTCCATCGGCGCCAACACGTTCCAGTTCTTTACCCGCAATCCCCGGGGCAGTAAAGCGAAAGCCATTGACCCCGACGACGCGGCGGCGTTTCTGGCACTGGCGCAGGCCAACGGCTTCGGCCGTCTGGTGGCCCACGCGCCCTACACCATCAACCCCTGCTCCAAAACGGAGCGCACCCGCGAATTCGCCCGCATGACGCTGGCGGACGACCTGAAGCGGATGGAATATCTCCCCGGCAACTACTACAACTTCCACCCGGGCAGCCACACGGAGCAGGGCATGGAGGTGGGCGTCAGCCAGATCGCCGAGACGCTGAACGCCATCCTGAAGCCGGAGCAGCACACCACGGTGCTGCTGGAGACCATGTCGGGCAAGGGCTCCGAGGTGGGCGGCCGGTTCGAGGAGCTGCGGGAGATACTGGACCGCGTGGCGCTGAATACCCAGATGGGCGTGTGCATGGACACCTGCCACATCTCCGACGCGGGGTACGACATCGCGGGCGACATCGACGGCGTGCTGACGGAGTTCGACCGCGTTATCGGGCTGGAGCGGCTGAAGGCCGTCCACATCAACGACAGCATGAACCCGCTGGGCGCCCACAAGGACCGCCACGCCCGCATCGGCGAGGGCTATCTGGGGGAGGCGGCCTTTGGCCGCATCATCAATCACCCCGCCCTGCGGGACCTGCCCTTTATTCTGGAAACGCCCAACGATCTGGCGGGCTACGCCCGTGAGATCGGACGGCTGAAGGAGCTGAGGGCGGAATGATGCTGCGGCTGTCCGCGCTGTTTCTGGGCCTGCTGGGACTGGTGGGACTGTATTTTCACTCCACGCTGCCGGTGACGAGCCATATCCGGCCTGGATTTTTCGTCTTTTACACCAACCTCAGCAACCTGCTGCTGGCGGTGTACCAGCTGACGCTGGGGGTCAGCGGCCACGATCCACAGTGCGGCGTGTTCCGGTGGCTCAGCTCCGCCGGTGTGGCCCTGAGCATGACGCTGTGCATCTTCGTGACCCACCTCATCTACCAGTGGGTGCTGGTGCCATCGGCGAAAAAGGGCGGCAAGGCGCTGTCAGACATCGGATTCAGCAGCTTCGGCAACCTGTGTGTCCATTACGCTGTGCCGTGGCTGACGGTGGTGCAGTGGCTGCTGTGGCAGGACAAGTCCGGCCTCGCCATCGGCCACGCCGTCTGGTGGCTGGTGCTGCCGCTGGCCTACTTTGCCTTCGGTATGGCCCGTGGGGCCACGGGAAAGCCCATCGGCCACACGAAGCGCTGCTACCCCTACCCGTTCATGGACCCGCAGGTGATGGGCAAACGGTTTTGGCCGGTGGTCCTGCTGCTGATCGCGGCGTTTTTCGGTCTGGGGTGCCTGTTTGTGGGCATCGGCAGGCTGCTGTAAGCGAAAAAAGAACGTCCCCGGTGGGGACGTTCTTTTTTCGCTTTTTGCTGTTTCTCAGCCGCGGCCGCTGACGCGGAGACGGTTCATGGCGCGGGCCAGATGGCTCTGGGCCAGGTGGTATTCCGCCATGCTGCGTTTCTGGCGCAGCTCCTCCTCCGCCTCCTCACGGGCGCGGAGGGCGCGGTTCACGTCAATGTCCTCGGGACGCTCGGCCGCGTCCACCAGCAGCAGCACGCGGCCATTCTCCACCTTGAAAAGGCCCGGGGCCACGGCGGCGCGGCGCTGCTCTCCCTCCGCCGTCTCGAACCGCAGCTCACCGGCGGTGACGGCGCCCACGGCGTTGCTGTGGTTGGCCAGAATACCGTACTCGCCGTCGGTGGTGGGCAGCACCAGCGATACGCAGTCACCCCGGTAAAACGGGACGCTGGCCGCCAGAATATCCAGATGGAACGGCGCTGCCATCACATGCCGCCTTTCTTCATCTGCTCCGCCTTGCGGATCACGTCGTCAATGGTGCCGGCGTTGAAGAAGGCCGCCTCGGGGTACTCGTCCATGCTGCCGGACAGGATCTCCTTAAAGCCGCGGAGCGTCTCGTGCAGGGGCACGAACACGCCGGGGGCGCCGCTGAACTTCTCCGCCACGTAGAAGGGCTGGGACAGGAAGCGCTGGATGCGGCGGGCACGGGCGACGGTCTTTTTGTCCTCGTCGCTGAGCTCCTCCATGCCCAAGATGGCGATGATATCCTGCAGCTCACGGTACTTTTGCAGGGTGGACTGGACGGCACGGGCAATGTTGTAGTGCTCCTCACCCACGATGTCCGGCTCCAGAATGCGGGAGGTGGACTCCAACGGGTCCACGGCGGGGTAGATGCCCTGCTCCGCGATCTTACGGCTCAGCACGGTGGTGGCGTCCAGATGAGAGAACGTGGTGGCGGGGGCGGGGTCGGTCAGGTCGTCGGCGGGAACGTACACCGCCTGCACGGAGGTGACGGAGCCGTCTCTGGTGGAGGTGATACGCTCCTGCAGAGCGCCCATCTCGCTGGCCAGAGTAGGCTGGTAGCCCACGGCGGAGGGCATGCGGCCCAGCAGCGTGGAGACCTCGCTGCCCGCCTGCACGAAGCGGAAGATGTTGTCGATGAACAGCAGCACGTCCTTGTGCTCCACATCGCGGAAATACTCCGCCATGGTCAGACCCGACAGCGCCACGCGCATACGGACGCCGGGGGATTCGTTCATCTGACCGAACACCAGCGCCGTCTTGTCGGACACGCCGCTCTCCCGCATCTCGCCCCAGAGGTCGTTGCCCTCGCGGCTGCGCTCGCCCACGCCGGTGAAGATGGAATAGCCGCCGTGCTCCATGGCCACATTGTGGATCAGCTCCTGGATCAGGACGGTCTTGCCCACGCCGGCGCCGCCGAACAGGCCGATCTTGCCGCCCTTGGGATACGGCTCGATGAGGTCGATGACCTTGATGCCCGTTTCCAGAATGTCGGCGGCGGGCATCTGCTGGGCAAAGCCGGGGGCGGGGCGGTGGATCTCCCAGCGGGGCGCGTCGGCGCTGACCGGCGCTTCACCGTCGATGGGGTCGCCCAGTACGTTGAACATGCGGCCCAGCGTGGCTTCGCCCACCGGCACGGAGATGCCGTGGCCGGTGGCGGTGACGGTCAGGCCCCGGCTGAGGCCGTCACTGCCGGCCATCATGACGCAGCGCACCGTCTTGTTCTCCAGATGCTGCTCCACCTCCATGGTGTAGCGCGTACCGTTTGCCTCCACGGTCAGCGCTTCATTGATGGCGGGCAGGCTCCCCTCGGGGAAGCATACGTCGATCACGGGACCGGAAATGCCCGTGATGGTTCCTTGTTTCATTGAGGTCAGCCCTCCTTTTCTTTCTTGCTGCGCTGGGCGCGCTCACCGGCGGAGACTTCGGTGATCTCCTGGGTGATGGCGGCCTGACGCGCCCGATTGTACTGCACGGACAGGTCCTTCAGCAGGTCCTCCGCGTTCTGGTCCGCCGCGTTCATGGCGGTCATACGGGCGGACTGCTCGCTGCAGAAGCTGTCCACCAGCGCACTGTAAATGAAGCCGATGAGGCAGCTGCGCGCCGCGTTGTCCAGCACCGCGGCGGGGCTGGGCACATACTCAAAGGTGGGGTCGCCCGCCGTGCTGGCCTGGGCTGCGGAGAAGTGCTCCCGCGTCAGGGGCAGCACCTGTGCCTGACGCACCGTAGCCTCCAGCCCGTTTTTCATGTCCGTGTAGATGATGTGGACAGCGTTGATCTCACCGGCGTCGTACCGCTCCAGCAGCAGCTCGCCGATCTGGCGGGCGCGCCGCAGCGTGGGGTTCTGCGCGGTGTAGAGAAAGCTCTTTTCGATGGGGATGCCCCGCTGGGTGAACCAGCGGCGGCCGTACTCGCCCACCACATACAGCACCGCGCCCTCGTGATCCGACAGGAACTGCTGGGCCTGACGGATGGCGTTCTGGTTATACGCGCCGGCAAGGCCCTTATCCGCCGTGATGAGCAGGCAAGCGGCCACGCCGGGCAGCGGCTTACTGTTCTCATCGCAGAGATACCGGCTCTCCGCGGTGTCGTCGGCGTTGAACACGCGGCCGATCTCCGCCTGCAGTGCGTCGAAGTAGGGACGGGTGTTGCTCAGGTCCTGCTTGGCCTTGCGCAGCTTGGCCTGGGAGATGAGGTACATGGCGTGGGTGATCTTCTGGGTCTGCCGGACGCTTCCGATGCGGCGGCGGATCTCACTTGTGCTGGCCATGGCCTCACCGCCCGCCTGCGCGCCGGAACTTTTCCAGCGCGGTCTTTGCAAAGTCCACGATCTGCTGGCGCACCTCGTCGGTCAGCGCCGCGCCCTGCTCCAGCTCCTGCATGAGCTGGGGGCGTCCGGCGGCGAACTCGCCCAGGATGTAGTCCCGCAGCGGGCAGACCTGGGACACCGGCACCTGCTGATAGATGCGGGCCATAGCCGTCACCAGCGTGACGATCTGCTGGGCCTGACTCAGCGGGCTGCACCGGCCCTGACGCAGGATGTACATCAGGCTCTGGCCGTAGGCCAGCTGGTTCTTGGTCTCCTCGTCCAGATCGCTGGAGAACTGGGTAAAGACCTCCATCTCGCGGTATTGCGCCAGATCGAGGCGCAGGGTACCGACCGCCTTTTTCATCGCCTTGGTCTGGGCAGCGCCGCCCACACGGGACACGGAAAGTCCTACGTTTACGGCGGGGCGGTGGCCGGAGAAGAACAGGCTGCTCTCCAGAAAGATCTGGCCGTCGGTGATGGAGATGATATTGGTGGGGATGTAGGCGGACACGTCGCCTGCCTGCGTTTCCACGATGGGCAGGGCGGTCATGCTGCCGCCGCCCCGTGCGTCGCTGAGGCGCGCTGCGCGCTCCAGCAGGCGGGAGTGCAGATAGAACACGTCGCCGGGGTAGGCCTCACGGCCGGGAGAACGTCCCAGCAGAAGGCTCAGTGCGCGGTAGGCGATGGCGTGCTTGGAAAGATCGTCGTAGACGATGAGCACGTCCTTCCCCTTGTTCATAAAGTATTCGCCGATGGACGCGCCGGCGTAGGGCGCGATATACTGCATGGAGGCGGACTCACCGGCGCTGGCGCAGACGATGATGGTGTACGCCATGGCGTCGTGCTTGCGCAGCATCTCCGCGATCTGCGCCACGGAGCTGGCCTTCTGGCCGATGGCCACGTAGATGCAGATCATGTCCTTCCCCTTCTGGTTCAGGATGGTGTCGATGGCGATGGACGTCTTACCGGTCTGGCGGTCGCCGATGATCAGCTCGCGCTGACCCCGTCCGATGGGGAACATGGAGTCGATGGACAAAATGCCGGTCTGCATGGGGGTGTTTACCGGCTGGCGGTCGATGATGCCGGGGGCGGGGCTTTCGATCATGCGGTAGGCATCGACGGGGATGTCGCCGGCATCGTCGATGGGCGCGCCCAGCGCGTCCACCACGCGGCCGATCATGGCGTCGGACACGCCGATGCCAGCGGTACGGCCGGTGCGGTACACGGCGCTGCCCTCGCTGACCTCCTCCACACGGCCAAACAGGATGCAGCCGATGCGGTGGCCCCGCAGCTCCTGCACCATGCCGCGGATGCCGCTCTCAAAGAGCAAAATTTCACCGTAGGCAGCGTTTTCCAGACCGTCCACGTAGGCGATGCCGTCCGCCACGGACAGGACGCTGCCCACCTCGCGGGCGCTGATTTCCGGTACCCAGTCCCGCACGGTGTCGCGGATCAGAGGGATAACGGACTGGCCGCCGGTCTTCAGGGCGGCAAGGCGCTCCTTCAGCTGGCCCAGACGACCCTCCGCCGTCCAGTCGATGATCTCGGAGCCGATCTCGATGCGGAAGCCGCCGGAGACGGTCTTATCCTCCTGCCACGAAAGCGCCACCGGCCGGCCGTACCTCTTTGCCAGCACGTCCTCCAGCTTCGCCTTCTGCGCGGCGTCAGGCGGGCAGGCGCTGAGCAGTCTGGCGGTCAGGCGGGCATCATTCGTGCTCATGCTTCTCCACCCCCTCGGCTGCGTTCACGAACGCGTCATAGGCGCGGGAAGTCTCCTTCGCCAGCAGCTTCTCCATGGCGGCCTCGGCGATGGACATGGCCTCGCGGTTGGCCTCGTCCACGATCTTTTTGCGGTCGTTCTCCGCGTTCTCGCGGGCGGCAGCCACGATCTTGTCCGCCTGCTCATGGGCAGCGACGCGCTGCTGATGGGCATAGGTCTCGGCCTCCCGGGCGGCGGCGGCGCGCTTCTCGTCCAGCTCCGCGTCCAGCGCAGCCTGACGCTGCTGCATGGATGCCTCCAGCGCGGCGGTGTTCTTCTCCCGCTCCACGGCGGCGGACTCCATGTCGGCATAGTGCTTGGCGCGCTTGTCCATGAAGTTCTTTACCGGCTTGAACAGCAGCAGGGACAGTCCGCCCGCCAGAATGGAGAAGTTGAACAGGTGCAGCAGGATCTGCTGCCAATCAATATTCAGAGGGATGTTCATAGCTTCTCTCTCCGTTTCTTACAGCACAAAGATGATAAGGATGACCACCAGCAGGGCGTAGATGATGGCGGTTTCCAGGAACACAAGGCCCAGCATCATGGTGGTGCGGATCTTGCCCTCGGCCTCCGGCTGGCGGGCAATGCCCTCAGCGGACTTGGAGATGGCCATGCCCATGCCGATGGCGCCGCCGGCGGCGGCCACGCCGATGGCGATGGCGGATGCCATGGCCTTGGCGCTGTCAACGCTGCTGTCGGTGGTCTGCTCCGTCTGGGCAGGGGCATCGGCGGCAGGCTCGGTGTCGGCAAACGCGGTCACGGTGAACAGTGCGGTCAGTGCCAGCACCAGGCACAGCAGCAGGGCAACAGCCTTCTTATTGGTCAGTTTCTTCATGATCTCTCTTTCCTCCGTCAGTTATTTACAGTTTCAGCTTTGACTTTTTTGGTTTTCTTGGGCTTGGGCGCGTGCTTCTCCGTGGTCTCTCCGTAGAACATGGAGGTCAGGGTGGTGAGCACATAGGCCTGGATCAGCGCGTGGAGCAGGGTGAACAGCACCGCCACGACCACGGGGATCACATAGCTCAGTGTCACATAGTAGTAGACCAGCTCCGTTACCAGCAGACCGCTGAGCAGCGCGCCGAACATACGGAAGCTCATGGAGATGGGCAGGGAGAAGTCCTTCAGGGCCTTGCCCGCGCCCTTGAGGCCGTTGGCCACGATGCCGCCCACCAGAATGACGCCGTAGGACAGGCAGCCCAGGGAGATGGCTGCGTTCACATCGGACAGCGGGGCCGGCAGGGCAATGATGTGCCCGTTGGTGGTAATGGCCTGGAAGCCGAACAGCTCAAACAGCGTGCCGATGAAGATATACACACCGGCGCCGAAGATGTAGGCACCCAGGAACTTGTTGCGGTGGGGGCTGTTGTCCTTGGCCATGCCGTCGAACATCCCCACCACGGTCTCCACGGCCAGCTGCAGCTTCCCCGGGACCATTTTGAAGCGGGGGATCGCAAACAGCCGCAGCAGCAGCGCCGCCAGCAGGATCACGCCCACCACTACCAAAGAGGATATGTACGCGGGGTTCACGTCTTTCAGCCCAAACAGACTGATGCGGTTGGTCCCGTGGAGCACCGCGTCACGCATGGCCTCCTGCACCGACTCCGACTTCCCGTGCCCGGGCACCAGGAGAGAGCCGGCCAGCAGGGCCGCCGTGATCAGCAGCCACCCTACGATGAACCTTGTTTTCTTCTTTTTTTCCATTCTCTTATCACCTTCACATACGGTCCGGATTTTGTGCCGCTACGTCGTTTTTACGGCATGAGCGGCACGGCGGCGCCCTATTGCATACAATTCCTTAACGGAATCTTCACGCAGTGGGGAGCCATCTTGACGCTTCGCTTTTATTATAATGAAAAAGCGGGTATAACACAAGCATTTTTTCGTCAGGACTGTCCAAACATTTCTGCTTTTTTACCGAAGAAAAGGCCAGTTTCAGTGAAATGTCCAAAAAAGGCCGGGGGCCTGCGGCAATAGCAGGCCCCCGGCGGGTCATGATTTCCTTTTTTTGGCAAATGCCGCCTTTTTCCGGTCGGACATTTTACCCTTCTGTACCGGCTGACGGGCTGTTGGCGTACCGCGGCGGCCGCGGTTGCCGGAGACCTCCTTCCGCGGGCGGCGGGGCTGGCGCTCCGGCTTCTCCGGCTTGGCGGGAGGCTGACCGTAGGGCTCGCCCTTGCGGGGGCGCAGCAGGCACTCGGGACCGTAGCCGATGAGGTCGGTGCGGCCTGCCTCCTCCAGCGCCTCCACCACCAGAGCGCGCTTTTCGGGGCGGGACCACTGGAGCAGCGCACGCTGCATGGCCTTGTCCTTCGGGTCGCGGGCCACATACACCGGTGACATATCCCGCGGGTCGATGCCGGTATAGTACATACAGGTGGAGAGGGTACCCGGGGTGGGGTAGAAATCCTGTACCTGCTCGGGAGTGCGGCCATTCTTGTGGAGAAACTCCGCCAGCTTCACGGCGTCGTTCAGGGTGCAGCCCGGGTGGCTGGACATCAGGTAGGGCACCAGATACTGCTCCGTGCCGTCCTGCTCGTTGAGCTTTTTATACTGCCGCCAGAACTTCAGGAACACGTCGAAATGGGGCTTGCCCATGTAATCCAGCACGGAGCTGACGCAGTGCTCCGGCGCTACCTTCAGCTGACCGGAGATGTGGTGCTGTACCAGCTCCAGGAAGAAGTCCCTGTTCTTGTCCTGGAGCATGTAGTCATAGCGGATGCCGGAGCGGACGAATACCTTTTTTATTCCGGGGAGCTGCCGCAGCTTCCGCAGAAGTTCCGTGTACTCGGAGTGGTCGGCGTCCAGATTGGGACAGGGCTCCGGCGCAAGGCAGCTGCGATTTTTGCACATGCCGCACTTCTTCTGCTTCTGGCAGCTGGTGTGGCGGAAGTTGGCGCTGGGGCCGCCCACGTCGTGGATGTAGCCCTTGAACTGGGGATCCTCCGTCAGGAGGCGGGCCTCCTCCACCACCGATTCGATGGAGCGGCTGGTGACCATGCGGCCCTGGTGAAAGGCCAGAGCGCAGAAGTTGCAGCCGCCGAAGCAGCCGCGGTTGTGGGTGATAGAGAACCGTACCTCCTCAATGGCGGGAATGCCTTCGGTATACATGGGGTGGACCTCCCGCGTGTAGGGCAGGGCGAACAGGCGGTCCAGCTCCTCCCGCCGCAGGGGGCGGGCCGGCGGGTTCACCACCAGCAATCGGCCCTCGCAGGGCTGGAGCACGGCAGAGCCGCGGATGGGGTCGTGCTCGTCATACTCGATCTTGGTGGCCCGGGCGTAGGCCGTTTTATCGGCGCAGACCTCCTCATAGGAGGGGCAGGGGGCCTTGTGGAAGCGGCAGCCGCTGTCGTCGGCGGCGATGTAGGCCGTGCCGGCGACATCGGTGATGTCGCGCACCGGCGTCTTTCGGGAAAGGCGGCGGGCGATCTCCACCGTGGCGCTCTCCCCCATGCCGTAGACCAGCAGATCGGCGGGGGCGTCGAACAGGATGCTGCGGCGCACCCTGTCGTCCCAGTAGTCGTAGTGGGCGAAGCGGCGCAGGGACGCCTCCAGCCCGCCGATGACGATGGGCGTGTCGGGGAACGCCTCCCGCGCCCGGTTGGTATAGACGATGGTGGGGCGGTCGGGACGGTAGCCCAGCTTGCCGCCGGGACTGTACAGGTCGCGGGTGCGGCGGCGCTTGGCCACGGTGTAGTGAGCCACCATGGAGTCCAGATTGCCGCCGCCGATGAGCACGCCGTAGCGGGGCTTGCCCATGGCGCGGAACGGCTCTGCCGAGTGCCAGTCCGGCTGGGCCAGAATGGCTACGCGGTAGCCCTCCGCCTCCAGCAGGCGGGCGATGAGGGTGGAGCCGAAGCTGGGATGGTCGATGTAGCCGTCCGCCGTCACCACCAGAAAGTCATAATAGTACCAGCCGCGGTCGATCATCTCGTCACGGCTGACGGGTAAAAAATATTCGCCACGTGTCATGGGACAGCTCCTTTCAGGGACGGTACGCCTGGGGGATGGGCGGCAGCTGCTGGCGGATGTCCTTTTCCATCACATCGCCGCTCAGGGGGTAGAAGCCCAGACGGGCGAAAAACCGCCGCAGCTTCGCGTCGCCGCAGGAAAGACGCAGGAAGCCCACGCCCCGATGGCGTCCGGCGCGGATGATCTGGCCCATGGGGGCGATGCCGCGGCCCGTACCGCGGAAGGCGGGGTCCAGCCAGTACCAGCCCAGCCATACGGCGTCCGGCTCGCGGTCCGGCAGCAGCTGATACGCGCCGATGAACGTCTCACCGCTGCGGATGCCCACGGCCTCACCGCCGTCGGGCACATGGAAGCGCGGAAGAAGCTCCTCCGGCAGGGGCAGATAATCCTCGCCGGGGTCCACCATGTTTTTGCTGCGCCACCAGCTTTGTTTGGCGAAGGTGGACAGGCCGCGCTCCGTCAGGTGGCTGTTGTCATCGCGGTACTCCACGCGGAGCTGACCGTTGTCCCAGGTCAGCAGGGAGACGGCGGTGTTGTCGCCATGGGGCGTCTCGCCGATCCCGGGCAGGGGGACGCCCTGCAATGTGCCCAGCACGATGCGCAGGGCCGCGCCGTGGGAGAACACCGCCACGGTGCCGCCGTCGTGGGCGGCGCCCACGCGGTGCAGCGCAGGGAGATAGCGGTCCAGCACGTCCTGCGCCGTCTCGCCGTCCTCCACGTGCCACAGGTCCACGCGGCGGTTGAAGTGGTACATCTCCTGGGGGTATGCCTTGTTCAGCTCGTGCCACGTGTGATTCTCCCACACACCCATGTGGATCTCGCGGAAGGCGGGCTCCAGATGCAGGGGCAGAGCCTTGGGCAGCCAGATGGCACGGGACGTGATCTGGGTGCGGTAGAGGTCGCTGGCATACACGGCGTCAATGTCCACGTCCTGAAAGCGCTGGCGCAGGGCATCGATCTGCTGATAGCCGCGGTAGTTGGTGATCATGCCGTTGTAGTGGCCGTGAGCCATGCGGTAGAGGTTGCCCTCCGCCTCCGCGTGGCGGATAAGATAGATCTTCGTCATACCACTGTCACCCACTGCTTCAGCAGCTGCGCGGCGGCAGGCACGGCCTGCGCCGGTTCCTCCGCGTATTGCAGATCGAAGTCCACCAGCATGGCGCCGTGGCCGTACTCGTCGAAGGCGGGGACGGCATTCTCGCCGTCGCACTCCGGCAGCAGCAGGAAGGACTTGGGGCACTGCCGCCGGACATCGCGGATGTCCAGCCGGTAGCCGGTGCCCACCACCAGCGACGCACCGTGGCGGGCCATCTGATCCGCCACCGCCAGGTACAGCGGCCGGTCACCGGCCATGAGACGCTGTACCTCACCGCCGCTCTTGTTGCAGGTGCGCACCAGGGCGAACACCGCCTGCTCGCCGGCATCGCAGCAGTCGCTGCCCATGTAGGGATCCACGGTGATGGCGTCGGCGCCGTAGCCCTGCCACAGGGCGGGCTCCTCCGCACCGATACCCAGAATGACGTACAGACCCTTGGCGTGGGCGGCGCTGATGAGGTTGGACAGCACGTCCGCGCCCATCATGCCGCAGCGCAGGTAGCTGGCGCCGTGGAGCATCACGGCGGGAAGCGTCTCCGCCGCCGCGTCCAGCAGGGTGGTGCCGTGATAGCGCAGGGCTTCCGCCTCCGCCATGCTGCCCGGGCCGAACATATCGGTGAAGTTTTTCAGAATTTTGGGACTGAGCTTCTCCAGCTCCGGACGCAGGCCCAGGGCCAGGGGCGTCTTTTTCTGCCGGATGCGCTGCTGCAAATCGGTAACGGACATACAGGGGTCCTCCTTTTCCGCAATAAAAATACATTAAATATTATTATACCGCGCTTTGGGGCGATTTGGCAAGAAACACCGCGTGTTTTTTTCGCGGCGGCGGGAGATACTGGTGCTGTACGGAAAAGGAGTGAGGTAAAAATGAACATGACCGCATTTCTGCGGGGCGTCTGCGTCGGCATGGTAGCCGGCGCGGCGGTGGATATGGCGGCGCGCCCCTACCCGAAGCCCAGAAAAACCGTTGTGGGCAAGGCCATGCAGCGGGTGGGAAATACACTGGACTCGGCGCTGGTGACTGTCACATCCATGCTGCACTGAGGGATCACAGCAGGCGGTGGAGGGGCTCTTGGTCCTTCTACCGCCTGCCTGTGCGAAAAAACGGAGTTTTGCAGGAATTACTTCTTGACAAGGACAGTTTTTTTGCTATAATAAGTAATGCTGTTCGTCACAGAACTGAATATTTGCAGTGGTATCGAAGAGGTCATAACGAGCACGACTGGAAATCGTGTTGTCGTCAAAAGCGGCACGAGGGTTCGAATCCCTCCCACTGCGCCAGAAAAGCCTGAGCGATGCCATGCGGTGAAAGCCGCATGGCATCAGGCATATTTACCTCAGTTGACATGGTTGCCCCTGCCAACTGACGGCATCTCCAAACGACCCAGACCCCGACCGCTCCCCGGCAGTCGGGGCCATTTATCGGCTCTGAACGCCGCTGTCACCTCATCTTGAAAGGAGTGCAGCCCTCTTGGCCTCTGCCACCACCAAAGACATGACCCACGGCGTGCCCTGGCGGCTCATCGCCGGATTCGCCATTCCCGTTTTCCTGAGCCAGCTGTTTCAGCAGCTGTACAACACCGCCGACTCTCTGATCGTCAGCAACTTCCTAGGCGACAACGCGCTGGCCGCCGTCAGCGCCTCCGGCCCCCTGATCTTCCTGCTTATCAGCTTCTTCGCTGGCGCCGCCAGCGGCGTGGGCGTGGCCATCGCCCGCTATTTCGGCGCAGGGGACTATGACAAGGTGTCCCGAACCGTCCACACCGCCGTGCTGCTGGGCCTCATCAGCAGCCTGATCCTCACCGTCATCGGCGTACTGTTCACCCCTACGCTGCTGCTGTGGATGGACACGGATCCCGAGGTGCTGCCCGATGCCATCGGCTACTTCCGGTGCTACTTCGCCGGTGTGGGCGCGGGTGTGATGTACAACACCTTTACCGGTATCATGAACGCCCTGGGCGACAGCAAGCGGCCCCTGTACTTCCTGATCGTCTCGTCCGTGACCAATGTGATCCTGGACCTGCTGTTCGTGGCGGTGCTGCGGTGGGGCGTGTGGTCCGCGGCGCTGGCCACCATCATCTCCCAGGCGCTCAGCGCCGTGCTGTGCGTCATCCATCTGTCTAAGAAGGGCACCATCTATCAGCTGAAGCTGTCGGCCCTGCGGTTGGACGGCCCGCTGCTGCGGGAGATCTTGCGCTACGGCCTGCCCGCCGGTATCCAGAACTCCGTGATCGGCCTTGCCAACGTGGTGGTGCAGACCAACATCAACTCCTTCGGCAAGATGGCCACGGCGGCCTACGGCGCGTATTCCAAGATCGAGGGCTTCGCGTTCCTGCCCGTCACCAGCTTCACCATGGCCATCACCACCTATGTGGGCCAGAATCTGGGCGCGGGTATGAAGCCCCGTGCCAGAAAGGGCGCCATCTTCGGCATCGCGGCGGCGGCTATCATCGCCGAGCTCATCGGTATCGCCACCTATCTGGCGGCGCCGTGGCTGGTGCGGCTGTTCTCCCGTACCCCGGAGGTCATTGAGCTGGGCGTGCTGGAGACACGGATCATCTGCCTGTTCTACTGCCTGCTGGCATTCTCCCACGCCATCGCCAGCGTGTGCCGCGGCGCGGGCAAGGCCTTTGTGCCCATGTCCATCATGCTGGGCGTATGGTGCGTGTTCCGCATTCTCTACATCACCGTGATGATGCAGTGGCGGCACGAGATCGTCTACGTCTACTGGGCCTATCCCATCACATGGGCCATCAGCTCGGTGATCTACCTGTTCTACTTCCTGCTTTCCAACTGGCAGGACGGATTCGATCCCCAGCCGGAGGGGGAGGGCCACAAGCACCATCACCACTTCCATCTGGGACATCATAAGTGAGCGCAGCCGAAAGCGCATCCGCGGAAGCGGATGCACTTTTCGTTTTTCCCCGCCGGTGGTGGAATAAACGGCAGTAGACAAACAGCGTTCTGCATAGTATACTGTATATGCATTTTCATGAGAGGAAAGAAAGGACGCTGTTTATGACCGGAAAGATCAAGAGCATCGCTGCGCAGTACGCCATGATCACGCTGGCCTGCGCGCTGTACGCCGTGGGCTTCAACTGGTGCTTCGACCCCAACCACCTCAGCGTGGGCGGCTTCACCGGCGTGGCGCAGATCATTAATTTCTTCATTCCTCAGATCCCCATCGGCGTGGCCATTATCGTGCTGAACCTGCCGCTGTTTCTCCTGAGCTGGACCAAGGTGGGGCGGCACTGGCTGTACGCCACGCTGTACGCCACGCTGGTGAGCTCCGGCATGATCGATCTGCTGGCCGGTGTGTATACATTTCGGCCCATGGAGCCCATGCTGGCGGCGGTCTACGGCGGCGTCATCGTGGGCCTGGGCTGCGGTCTGATGCTGCGGTACAGCGCTACCACCGGCGGCACGGAGCTGGCGGCGCGGCTTCTGAAGCTGAAGCTGCCGGGACTGTCCATCGGTACGCTGTGTCTGGCCATCGATACCATCGTGGTGGTGTCCTACGCCGCGGTGTTCCGCGACCTGACCCAGGCGTTGTACGCCATGGTGGCACTGTTCATCATCTCCAAGGTGATGGACCGCGTGGTCTACGGCGGCAACGGTGCCAAAATGGCCTACATCGTTTCCGAACGGTATGAGGAGATCACCGCCAAGCTGCTGGAGCTGGACCGCGGCGTGACGCTGCTGGAGGGGCGGGGCGGATACAGCGGCAAGGCAAAGAACGTGATCCTGTGCGCCTTCAGCCGCGCTCAGATCGTGGCCATCAAGTCCATCGTCAAGCAGGCGGACCCCGATGCCTTTATCATCGTGTGCGATGCCTATGAGATCCTGGGCGAGGGCTTCGGCGTCAACACTCCCAATGGGTTGTGAGAGAGCAAAGAGCCACCCGCAGTCGTAAGACTGCGGGTGGCTCTTTCTATCGTATGTACGTCAATAGCCGATCTTGCGGTCGACGTAGCGGGCCAGAGGACGGCCGGCGGCGTAATTCTCCAGATCCTCGCAGAACAGGGCCACATTCTTATCCCGCGTATAGCCCAGGCTCAGCTGGCCGGAGACGTGAGGCGTCAGCAGGAGGTTCTTGGCGTCCCAGATGGGGTCGCCGTCGGGGATGGGCTCCTGCACGAACACGTCCAGTGCCGCGCCGGCCAACTGCCCGGCGTTCAGGGCGTCCACCAGCGCGGGCTGGTCGATGGCGCTGCCGCGGCCCACATTGATGACGAAGGCGGTCTTGGGCAGCAGGGCGATGCGCCGGCGGGACAGGAAGCCAATGGTGTCCGGCGTGGAGGGCAGGGCCAGCACCAGCAGATCGGTGTCCGGCAGGAGGGACTCCAGCTGGTCATGGGTATGGACGCTGTCAAAGGCGGGGTCGGCGGGCTTCATGGTGCGGCGGACGCCGCGAATGGACTTGGCACCCATAGCCTTGGCGCGGCGGGCGAACTCGGTGCCGATGTCGCCGGTGCCCACCACGGTGATGGTGCTGCCCATGATGGAACGCATGGGCAGGACGGGGCCCCAGCGGTGGGCGGCGGCCTCCAGCACGTAGGCGGAAGCGTGGCGCAGCAGCATCAGCGTGACCATGATGAGGTGTTCGGCGATGGTGACGCCGTAGGCACCGGAGGAGTTGGTCAGGATCACGTCGGGGGAAGGGTAGAGGGCGTCATCCAGATAGGCATCCACACCGGCGAAGCTGCCGCAGAACCACTTCAGGCTGGTGAAGGTCCTGAGGGCGGCGCGATCCGGCATGCCATACAGCACCTCGTACTGCCCGGCCAGCTCCGCAGGCACGTGGCCGTCGGGATAATAGTCCGCGGCAAAGCCGCAGCGTGCCGCGGTGCTGTCGATCTGCGCATGGTGATGCGGCTCCAGAAAATCTCCGAGTACAGCAAGCTTTTTCATCGGTATACCTCCAGTAATTTTTCGGCGCAGCGCATACCGTCAGCAGCGGCGGAGAGGATGCCGCCGGCATAGCCGGCTCCCTCGCCGCAGGGGTATATGCCGCGAATATTGGACTCGTATCGGTCATCCCGCACCAGCCGTACCGGCGATGAGGAGCGGGTCTCGATGCCGGTAAGCAGGGCGTCGGGGTCGTCGTAGCCCCGCAGCTTCCGGCCAAGCTCCGGCAGAGCCAGGGCCAGCGTTTCGCTGATGAAGGCGGGCAGGCAGCGCCGCAGGTCGGTGTAGGTGACGCCGGGCAGATAGCTGGGCTGCACGGTACCTGCACCGGTGGAGGGGCGGCCCGCCAGAAAGTCGCCCACCCGCTGGCAGGGGGCGCGGTAATCGCCGCCGCCCAAGGCGAAGGCGGCGTCCTCCAGCTGCCGCTGAAGCCGGATGCCTGCAAGAGGATGCCCGTCGGGGAAATCGGCGGGTGTGACGTTTACCAGCAGGGCGCCGTTGATGTTCTCACGGTCACGGGCGTACTCGCTCATACCGTTTGTGACGACGCGCTGTTCCTCCGAGGCGGCGGCCACCACCTGCCCGCCCGGGCAGACGCAGAAGGAAAAGGCGCTGCGGCCGTTGGGCAGGTGGCAGGACAGCTTATAGGTGGCAGGCGGCAGAGCGGGATGGCCCGCCAGCTGCCGGTAGCGGGCGGCGTCCACCGCCGACTGGCGGTGCTCGATGCGGACGCCCATGGCGAAGGGCTTGGGCTCCATGGCGAGGCCGGATCCATACAGCGTCTCAAAGGTGTCCCGCGCGCTGTGGCCCAGAGCCAGGATCAGCCGCTGGGCGGGAATGGTGTAAAGGGAATCGCCTTGCCGGCAGGTGATGGCAGTCAAGGCCCCGTCCTGTGCGGTGAAGCCCTCCAGCCGCGCACCGAAGCGGATGTCCGCACCGGCGTCCAGCAGCTGCTGGCGCAGGTTCCGCAGGGCAATATGGAGCTTGTCGGTACCCACATGGGGCAGGGCGTCGGTGAGGATGCTCTCCGGTGCGCCGCAGGCCACCAACTGTTCCATGATGTAGCGGTGGCGGAGGTCGCGGGTGCCGGTGTTCAGCTTGCCGTCGGAGAAAGCGCCTGCGCCGCCCTCGCCGAACTGGACGTTGCTCTCAGTGTCCAGTTGGCCGGTGTGCCAGAAGCGTGTCACGTCCCGGCTGCGCTGCTCCACGGGCTGCCCGCGCTCCAGCAGGATGGGGCGGGCGCCGCAGCGGGCCAGTACCAGAGCGGCGAACAGGCCCGCGGGGCCTGCGCCCACCACGATGGGGCGCACCTCCGGCGGAGCCACGGGGGCGGGGAGGACGTAATGCTCCGGTACGTAGGCGGTGACGCGCTTATCCCGGCAGCGGCGGAGCAGGGCGGCCTCCTGCGGAGCGGAGACGGCCACGGTGTAGACGAAGGTCAGACCCTCCCGTGCATCGATGGCGCGGCGCAGCACCGTCAGGTCCCGCAGGGACGACGGGTCTGTCCGCAGCAGACGGGCGCACTTGGCCGTCAGGTCCGATTCCGGCTGGTCCGGCAGCAGGCGCAGTTGGTCGATCCGCAGCATGGCGTTCACCTCGTTTTCAAAAAGTTAAAATTTCCAGCGGAAACTTAAAGCTTGGATTAAGGAAAGTGCTTATCCTATAAGATAGAAAAAGAAATTTCCCGGCGGCGGTATCATACCACGAATTTCCCGCTGCCACAAGCATCAAAAATCATATGGTCCGCCGAAAGAGGAGGTATTTTTTATGTATTACAACGATGACTTCAGAAGCAGCGACCAGTATCGCTACACCAATCGGGATCAACTGCCCCACGACGACTACGCGCCGGGCCCCAACCGCGCACCGGCGCCTGCGCCGGAGTTTCCCAAGAAGCGGGGATTCTTCCACCGCACTGCCGTGAAGGTGACGGCGCTGATCCTGGCCTGCGCCGTGGCAGGCGGACTGGCAGGCTGGGGCGGCGCGGCCATCGCCGGGAGCAGTACGTCCAGGACCGCCATCCAGCAGAGCTCGCGCCAGCCCGTGTCGGTGCAGGTGAAGAACGTGGACGGTCAGACCAAGATGGAGCCTGCCGAGGTGTACGCCTCCGTGGTGAACAGCGCCGTGTCCATCAACTGCTCTGCCACCAGCACCAACATCTTCGGCCAGCAGACCCAGACTGCCTCCTCCGGCAGCGGCTTTATCATCACCGAGGACGGTTATGTGGTCACCAACTACCATGTGGTCAGCGGCGCCAGCTCTGTGGAGGTGACGCTGTACAACGGCGACACTTATGATGCCACCGTCATCGGCGGCGACAGCGACTACGATGTGGCGGTGCTGAAGATCAACGCCTCCGGCCTGCAGCCTGTGACGCTGGGCGAGAGCGCCGACGTCAACGTGGGCGACACCGTGCTGGCTATCGGCAACCCGCTGGGCGAGCTGACGTTCTCCATGAGCCAGGGCATCGTGTCCAGCTGTGACCGCGCCATCAACGTGGACGGTACCCCCTTCAACATGATCCAGGTGGACTGCTCCATCAATCCCGGCAACTCCGGCGGCCCGCTGGTGAATCTGTACGGCGAGGTGGTGGGCATCGTGTCCGCCAAGTACTCCACTTACTCCAGCACCACGGTGGAGGGCCTGGGCTTCGCCATTCCCATCAGTGACGTGCGCAGCATCATCACCGACATTATGGAAAACGGCGCTGTGACGGATAAGGCCTACATGGCCATCACTGCCGGCACCATGAATGAGCAGATGGCGGCACAGTTCAATATCGACGTCACGGAGGGCGTGTTCGTCTACTCCGTGGTGGAGGGCGGCGCCGGTGACAAGGCCGGTCTGCGTCTGGGCGATGTCATCACCAAGATGGGCGACAAGACCCTGACCTCCCGTCAGGATCTGTCCGCGGCTATGAAGGGTTATCGCGCCGGTGATACCGTGACGCTGACGGTGTACCGCAGCGGGCAGTATATTGAAGTGGAGCTGACGTTTGACACGCAGCCCCAGACCACCGGCTCCGATGACAGCAGCCAGAGCAGCGACAACAGCTACGGCTACGGCAACGGCGGCAACAGCTACGGCGGCCAGATGCCCGACAACTTTCAGGAATTCTACAACTACTTCTTCGGTAACCGCGGCTGAGCGGCGCGGTGAAGGTAAGGGCTACGGAGAGCGGCACACCGTGCCGCTCTCCGCATTTTTGCGCGTTCGAACCGCTTTTTTCGCGGCGGCAGGCGGCGCAGGAAATTTCTCTTGTACTCCGGCGGGAAGTAGTATATAATATAACGTATTAAATTGGGCTTATTATTTTTGCTGCCATCCGCCGCGGCAAGCGGGCAGGTTCCTGCACCGGCGGGACGGATGGCGGTATTCCGCAGAAAGGAAGTCAGCTATGATAAAAGTCCCCACTGAGCAGGGCGAGATCACCATCAGCGATGCGGTGTTCACCACCATCACCGGCGCGGCGGCCACCAACTGCTTCGGCGTCAAGGGCATGGCACAGCGCAGCATGACGGACGGTCTGGTCCATCTGCTTCGGCCGGAGGCCATGAGCAAGGGCGTCAAGGTCACGTACAACGATGACCATACCGTTTCCATCGAGCTGCACATCGTGGTGGAGAACGGCGTCAACATCGCCACTGTCTGCCGCTCCATTATGAGCGAGGTCAAATATGTGGTCAGTCTCAACACCGGCGTCACCGTGAAGGCGGTTAACGTCTGCGTGGATTCCGTCACTGTGTGACATCGCCGAGAAGGAGAATTAGGACATGACAGATAGGATCAGCGGCGGCGCCTTCAAGCAGATGGTCGCCTTCGGCGCCGCGTGCATCGCACAGCAGAAACAGACCATCAACGACCTCAACGTTTTTCCGGTGCCCGACGGCGACACCGGCACCAACATGTGCCTGACCATCCAGACGGCGGTGAACGAGCTGCGCAAGAATCAGCCCGCCACCGTGGAGGAGGCGGCCAAGATCACGGCCTCCGGCCTGCTGCGGGGCGCCCGCGGCAACTCCGGCGTCATTTTGTCCCTGCTGTTCCGCGGCATGAGCAAGGCTCTGAAGGGCGTGGCGGAGGCGGACGGCGCACAGCTGGCCGCCGCCATGCAGGAGGGCGTGGCCACCGCCTACGGCGCGGTGATGAAGCCCGCAGAGGGCACGGTGCTCACCGTGTCCCGTCTGGCTGCCCAGCGCGCGCTGGAGGCGGCAGGCGAGCGGAACGACGCCGACTATGTGCTGGAGGAGGCCATCAAGACCGGTTATGCCACGCTGGCGGAGACCACGGAGATGAATCCGGTGCTGAAGAAGGCCGGCGTGGTGGATGCCGGCGGCAAAGGCTACCTCATTATTTTGGAGGGCATGCTCCGTGCCCTGCGGGGCGAGGAGATCCCCGAGGTGGAGGAGCAGGCCGAGGAGAAGGCGGACTTTGCCGCCATCGGCGATGAGGACATCACCTTCGCCTTCGACACCGTGTTCATCGTGCGCAAGACCACGAACCGCCCGCTGGACGGCCTGCGGGAATATCTGGGCAGCATCGGCGACAGTCTGGTCATCGGCGAGGATGACGAATCCTTCAAGGTTCACGTCCACACCGACACCCCGGGCGACGCCCTGAACGAGGCCCAGAAGTACGGTACGCTGGAGCTGGCCAAGATCGAGAACATGCGCACTCAGGCGGCGGATCTGGCGGCGGGACGCAAGGCCCAGTCCACCGATGATCTGGACGCCATCGAGGAGGAACTGGAGAAGAACGCCTGCGCCGTGGCCGCACCGGAGAAGCGGTACGGCTTCCTGGCGGTGTGCGCCGGTGAGGGCCTGGCTGCGGTATTCCGCGACCTGGGTGTGGACCGCATCGTCTCCGGCGGCCAGACGATGAATCCTTCCACCGAAGCCATCCTGCGGGAGATCGATCAGACCCCCAGCGAGGTGGTGTTCGTTCTGCCCAACAACAAGAACATCATCATGGCGGCCCAGCAGTGCGTGGGCCTGTCGGAGAAGGAAGTCGTGGTAGTCCCTACGGCCACCGTGCCCCAGGGCATCTCCGCCATGATGAACGTGGACCCCGAGGAACCGGACGCCCAAGTGATCCTGCAGGCCATGACCGACGCTGCGGCCAACGTCACCACGGCACAGATCACCTACGCCGCCCGCAACTCCGATTTCGACGGGTTTGCCATCAACGAGGGCGACTATCTGGCCCTGTGCGATGGCAAGCTGATGGGTACCGACCGGAATCTGGACGTGCTGCTGGAGCGGCTGGCCCGCATGGCGTCAGACAAGGGCGCCGAGTTCATCACCATCTACGCCGGTGAGGGCGTGTCTGACGAGGACGCCGCCCGGGCTGCGGCCCTGTTCGAGACAGTGTGCCCTCAGGCGGAGGTCAGCGCCCTGCCCGGCGGGCAGCCGGTGTATTACTACATCGTGGCCATTGAATAGCGACAACAAAGCGTAATATTCGACGAGAATATTGCGGACGGTAGAGAAAAAGGACTCGTGAACGCCCTGTAAGGGTGGTCACGGGTCCTTTTGGTTTCGGTTACAGGTTCAGAACGGATAGGAGGGACTGGGTTTCCGACGCCTGCTGCCGCGGCGTGGCGCTGTTGCAGCGCAGCTCCCGCACGGAGCGCTTCAGGCCGCCGCAGAACACCAGCTTCCCCCAGCGGCGCACCTCCATCAGGGGGGTGAGCCAGCGGTGCTGCTCCAGCACGGGGTAGTGGTGCTTCAGGGTGTCGTAGGGCAGGAAGATGCGGGAGGCGGCGTACCGCAGCTTGCCGCCCTGCTTCTGCTGCTGCACCGTGATGCGGTTTTCCATGCTGCCGTACAGGCCACCGCGGAGGATGTAGGAGGTCATCTGGTCGGTGACGGCGGTGGGGGCCGCGCCGCCGAACCACACCTCCGACAGGAGCTCCGCCTGCTGGGCGAAAGCGGACAGGCCGCCCTCCGCCAAAAGGCGGTCGCGGCTCCGGCGGTCGAAGGGGATGCGGTGGGTCAGCACCCAGACATCCAGCAGTGGGCGGATGCCGCAGCCACCGGTGGAGACGAAGTGCTTGGCCATGTGGGCCATGTGGTAGAAGTAAAACAGATCGTCCGGCATGTCGTACCGAAGGGTGCTGTCCCCGTGGGGCACGGCGGTATCCCAGACGCGGCGCAGCACTGCGGCGGCGTCGTTCACCATGCCGTCCTCAATGAGGTCGTAGTGCAGCTCTATGTGGGAGCCGGCGGGGGCAGTGAGGGCCACATCGTGGGTGCTTTTCTCACCGATGGTGAAGCCATTCTCGCAGAGAAGGGCCACGGCGCGGTCCAGATCAGCGGGGTGTACCAGCACGTCGATGTCGCAGCTGGTACGCATCCACGGCTGGGGGTAGTACTGCCGCAGCACCGAGCCTTTCAGGGGCAGGAACGGTATCTGCCCGTGGGTGAGCAGGGCATCCAGCTGGGCCAGGTCGCTGCCCTGCGTCTCGCAGCGGTAGACGGCCAGCAGCACCTGCTTTTCAAAAGCGGCCCGCAGGGGACCGTCCGGCAGCAGGCCGCGGTGCAGCAGGGCGCTGCCGGCGAGGTGGGCCAGATCGTAGGTTTTAGACAGGGCGTACAGGTGTGCCGCCTCATCCGCCGTCAGGGCGGGGAGGGGCGGCTCTCCGCCGCAGACCTGACCGGTCAGCAGGGACATCATCACGCCGGTGATCCGGTCCATAGGGGCACCTCCTTTGGGGTCAGTCACGGAAATACAGATCGCGGGTGTAGACCTTGTCCGGCACGTCGCGGATATCGTCGCTGTACCGGTTGGCCACGATCACGTCGCTGACGCGCTTGAACTCGTCCAGATCGCGGATGACGCGGCTGTTGAAGAACCGGTCCTCGCGGAGGGCGGGCTCGTAGACCACCACCTCCACACCCTTGGCCTTGATGCGCTTCATGACGCCCTGAATGGAGGACTGGCGGAAGTTGTCGCTGCCGGCCTTCATGGTCAGGCGGTAGATGCCCACGATCCGGGGGTGTCTGGCCAGGATCTGCTCCGCGATGAAGTCCTTGCGGGTGCTGTTGGCCGCCACGATGGCGGAGATGATGTTCTGGGGCACATCACGGTAGTTAGCCAGCAGCTGCTTGGTGTCCTTGGGCAGGCAGTAGCCGCCGTAGCCGAAGGAGGGGTTGTTGTACTGGTCACCGATGCGGGGATCCAGGCAGACGCCCTCGATGATGGCCCGGGTGTCAAGACCGCGGACCTGGGCGTAGGTGTCCAGTTCGTTGAAGTAGCTGACGCGGAGGGCCAGATAAGTGTTGGCGAACAGCTTGACAGCCTCCGCCTCCGTGGGGGCCATGAAGCGGACGGGGATGTCCTTCTTGACGGCACCCTCCCGCAGCAGGGCGGCGAAGGCCTCTGCGGTCTGCCGCAGCTGGGAGTCGTCTTGGGAGACGCCCACCACGATGCGGCTGGGGTAGAGGTTGTCGTACAGTGCGCGGCCCTCCCGCAGGAACTCGGGGCTGAACAGGAGACGGCGGCAGCCGTGCTTGATCCGGGCGCTTTCGGTGAAGCCCACGGGCACGGTGGAGCGGATCACCACGGCGGCACTGGGGTTCACGGCCATGACCTGACGGATGACGCTCTCCACCGACGAGGTGTCGAAATAATTCTGGTCGGGGTCGTAGTTGGTGGGGGTGGAGATCAGCACCAGCTCCGCATTACGATAGGCGCTGTCGCCGTCGGTGGTGGCGGTCAGGTCCAGCGGGCGGGCGGACAGGTACTCCTGTATCTCGGAGTCGGCGATGGGGGAGATGCGGCGGTTGATAAGGTCCGCCTTCTCGGGGACGATGTCCACGGCTGTGACCGTGTTGTGCTGGGCCAGCAGGACGGCCATGGACAGACCGACATAGCCGGTCCCGGCGATGGCGATACGCATAGGGGACCTCCTTATGAGCGGGGGCGCAGAAGTGGATGAAGTATGTGCAGGCTTTTGCGCCGCAGGGGCGGGATACCCGGCAAATGCGGGGAGAAACCCGCGATTTTCAACGTTTTTACTGTACCATAAACGGGAGGGAAAGGCAAGGAAAAAGGCTGCTTCTTATCGGCGGCTTATTCAGCACAACGGCAATACAGTGCAGAGAAACGACAACAAATCGTATAAAACGGCAAAAAGAACACCCTGTGTATTCACACAGGGCATTCTTTGGGGTGCGGCGGCGGTACAGGGGACACGCTTTACAGTGCTGCGTGGGTCAGGCCAGAGTCTCCATCTCCTGATTGACGCGCTCCTCGCAGCTGCGCATGGCCAGAATGGTCTTTTCCATCAGCTCCTCGATGGGCCAGCCCAGGCGCTCGGCGCCGGTGTTGATGACATCGCGGGAGCAGCCGGCGGCGAACTTCTTGTCCTTGTACTTTTTCTTCAGACTGCTGACCTCCATGTCCATGACGCTCTTGCTGGGACGCATGCGGGCGGCGGCGCCGATGAGGCCCGTCAGTTCGTCGGCAGCGAACAGCACCTTCTCCATTTCGTGGGTGGGCTCCACATCGCAGCACAGGCCGTAGCCGTGGGAGCAGACGGCGTGGATGAACTCATCGGAACAGCCGGCCTTCTTCAGCAGCTCAGGCGCCTTGACGCAGTGCTGCTCCGGCCACATCTCAAAGTCAATGTCGTGGAGCAGGCCCACCGTGGCCCAGAAGTCCGCATCCTCGCCGCATCCCAGCTCGTTGGCATACCAGCGCATGACACCCTCCACCGTCAGACCGTGCAGAATGTGGAACGGTTCCTTATTATATTCTTTCAGGGCGGCCAGCGCCGCTTCGCGGGAGATGCACTCTTTCATCTTCCAGACCTCCTTTGTGGTGTTGAATTGCCCCCTATTTTAGCAGGTTATTCCCTGTTGTCAAGCTGCTTTCCAACAGGTGCAGCAGGGAGGCGGCGTGGCCGTACTCCGCCTGACTGAAGCGGCGGAAAATGTCCCGCAGACACACGTCCTCCGTGTCTTCCGCAGCCTGGGCGTAGGCCCAGCCGCCGCAGGTTTCCTCGCGGTACAGCTCCCGCAGCAGCCGGCACCAGGACGAGCGGGGCTCCTCTCCCACGGGGGTGGGGGGCCGGTAGTACCGGCCGGTCAGCAGATAGTGGGCGGCCAGCAGTGTGCGGGCATGGGCCAACTCCTCATCCGACAGGCGCAGCAGCGTCCGGCGGGCCGAAGGCGGGGCGCAGCGGACCTGACGGCGGTAGGCGCGGGCCATGGACAGCTCCTCATCGATAAACCGCCGCAGGCGATGGGTGCTGTCCTCCGGCGGCGGGGCGGCGATGCCGCAGCTGCCGGTATCCGCGGCGGGCGCTTCCAGCGGCGGCAGCGACTGTGCCACCCGCTGCCAGACCTCGCGGGTCAGCTTTTGGTCATAGGCGATGTTCAGTTCCTGCTCCATGTTTGAACGCCTCCTTCTCACGGCATACTATGCGCAGAGGGGCGGCGGTGCGCCTGCGGCGCCTGGTTGCGGCAAAATACGCAGGAAAAGATTGCTTTTTGCGGGGGAATCTGTTACACTGACAGGGTTGTAAAGTCACAACGCTTTTTCTTTTGACTGTTGCAGATGCCATAAAGCGGCGCGGAAAGCTCTGGTATACTGCTGTCAGATATTACCTCAAAGAGGGGAGAGGCATTCATGCTGGAACTGCAGAATATCTGTTATCGCGTATCTACTCCCGATGGGGAGCAGGACATTCTCAAAAACGTCTCCATCACCATTCCCGACCACAAGCTGGTGGTGTTCACCGGCCCCAACGGCGGCGGCAAGACCACGCTGGCCAAGGTTATCATGGGGCTAGTACAGCCCACGTCCGGCCGCGTACTGTATAACGGCGAGGACGTGACGGACCTGTCCATCACGGAGCGGGCCCGCCGCGGTATCAGCTACGGCTTTCAGCAGCCGCCGCGGTTCAAGGGCATCACGGTCCACGACCTGCTGCTTCTGGCGGCGGGGCAGGAGAAGCTCAGCAAGGACAAGTGCTGCGCGTACCTGACCAAGGTGGGCCTGTGCGCCAACGACTATCTGGACCGCGAGGTGGACGTGTCCCTGTCCGGCGGCGAGGTCAAGCGCATTGAGATCGCCACCATTCTGGCGCGGCAGAGCGACCTGATGATCTTCGACGAGCCGGAGGCGGGCATCGACCTGTGGAGCTTCGCGCGGCTCACCGAGACCTTTGAGCAGATCCATCAGGAGGGTCACGCCACCATGATCATCATCTCCCATCAGGAGCGCATCATCCGTCTGGCGGACGAGATCGTGGTCGTCGCCAACGGACAGATCGCCCACCGCGGCAGCACCCAGGAGATATTCCCGCTGATCCTGGCGAATACGCTGGGCGGCTGTCCCGTGCTGGATAGAAAGGAGGGCGTACAATGATCACCGATATTGATGCCAAGCTGCTGGAAAAAATCGCGGACCTGACGGGCAAGCCTGTGGGCGCCTTCAATATCCGGAAGGACAGCGGCTGCGAGGCCCGCCAGTCCACGGAGCACATCGACATCACGCCCCGCGCCGACGGGAAGCAGGGCATCGACATCCGCATCAAGGCGGGCACCAAGGGGGAGAAGTGCTACATCCCCGTCATCATCAGCAAGACCGGCCTGAGCGAGCTGGTCTACAACGACTTCTACGTGGGCGACGACTGCGACGTGGAGATCGTGGCAGGCTGCGGCATCCACAACTCCGGCTGCGACGAGAGCCGCCACGACGGCATCCATACGTTCCACATCGGCAAAAACGCCCGGGTGCGGTACAGCGAGAAGCACTACGGCGAGAACGACCCCGGTCAGACCGGCGGCAACGTGATGAACCCCAAGACCGTGGTGTATCTGGGAGAGAACTCCACCATGCAGATGGACACCATCCAGATCCGCGGCATTGACTCCACCAAGCGGGAGACGGACTTCTTCTGCGAGGCCGGCAGCGAGGTGGTGGTGACGGAGCGCCTGCTGACCCATGGCAGCCAGCAGGCCGAGAGCGACATGAACATCCAGCTCAACGGCTGCGATGCCAAGGGCCGCGTCATCTCCCGCTCCGTGGCGCAGGACCAGTCCCATCAGGTATTCCGCCCCGTCATGGTGGGCAACGCCCAGTGCTTCGGCCACGTCCAGTGCGACAGCATCATCATGGGACGGGCCAAGATCGAGTCCGTACCGGCCATCACCGCCAACTGTCCCGATGCGCAGCTCATCCACGAGGCGGCCATCGGCAAGATCGCCGGCGACCAGCTGCTGAAGCTGGAGACGCTGGGCCTGACGGAGGAGGAGGCCGAGGACACCATTCTCAGGGGCTTCCTGGCGTAAGCGCACACGAAATACCGGAAAAAGACCGCCTCGGGCGGTCTTTTTTTCCGCCGCGCTTGCATGCGCCGCGGAAAGATGGTATGATATATAGTCGAAAAATATAAGGGAGGTTATCCTCTATGAAATTAGGTATCGTGGGGCTGCCCAACGTGGGCAAGAGTACCCTGTTCAACGCCATCACCAATGCCGGCGCCGAAAGCGCCAACTATCCCTTCTGCACCATTGAGCCCAACGTGGGCGTGGTGGCCGTGCCGGACGCGCGGCTGGACAAGCTGGCAGAGATGTACCAGCCGGACAAAAAGACGCCCGCCGTCATTGAGTTCGTGGACATCGCGGGCCTGGTGAAGGGCGCCAGTCAGGGCGCGGGCCTGGGCAACAAGTTCCTGGAGAACATCCGCCGCACCGACGCCATCGTTCATGTAGTGCGCTGCTTCGATGACGAGAACATCATGCACGTGGTGGCGGACGCCAGCCAGAACGTGCCGGTGGATCCGCTGGGCGATATCGGCACCATTGATCTGGAGCTGATCATGGCGGATCTGGAGATGGTGAACCGCCGCGTGGAGAAGGCGGCAAAGGCTGCCAAGGGCGACAAGAAGTTCCTCCACGAGGCCGAGGTGTTCAAGGCGCTGGCTGCCCATCTGGATGCCGGTAAGTCCGCCCGCACCTTCGAGTGTGATAAGGACGACCGCGCCATCATCGAGACGGCGGATCTGCTGAGCCTGAAGCCCATTATTTACGCCGCCAACATGGATGAGGACGGCTTTGCCAACTACGAGGATAACGGCTATTTCCGGTCCGTCCGTGAGCTGGCGGAGAAGGAGGGCGCGCAGGTGCTGCCTATCTGCGCCAAGCTGGAGCAGGATATCGCCGAGCTGGACGATCCCGAGGAGCGGGCCATGTTTCTGGCGGATCTGGGCATTGAGAAGTCCGGTCTGGACCGGCTGATCCAGTGCTCCTACGACCTTCTGGGCCTAATTTCCTTCCTGACCTACGGCAAGGACGAGTGCCGCGCCTGGACCATCAAAAAGGGCACCAAGGCCCCCCAGGCCGCAGGCAAGATCCATTCTGACATCGAACGGGGCTTCATTCGCGCGGAGACCATCAATTTCGACGAGATGATGGCTTGCGGCGGCAGTGTGGCCGCCGCCAAGGAGAAGGGCCTGCTGCGCTCCGAGGGTAAGGAGTACGTGGTGAAGGACGGCGACATGATCTACTTCCGCTTCAACGTGTAAAAAACCATCCGGAGACGGCGCAGGCGGCAGCTCTGCGCCGCCTTTTTATATGCCGAGTGGACAAAAATAAACGGATTTTGGGCATATTATCCAAAAAAGAACACATAATTTCTACCGCACAAGACGGGAAAGTGCTTGTCCGGCGCGGGCGGTACGGCGTATAATAAACCCATTATTGTGATTTGGGCACAAGCGAAACGGGAGAGAAAGGAAATCTATATGGAAAAACGGTATACGCTGCCTGTTGCCATCGCGCTGGTGGTGGGCACGGTCATCGGCTCCGGCGTGTTCTTCAAGGCGGAGGCGGTGCTGACAAAGACCGGCGGCAATCTGTCCGTGGGCATTCTGGCTTTCATTATTATGGGCGTGGTGATGATCATCAGCGCCTGCACCTTCGGCGTGGTGGCCCAGAGCCATCAGGACGTGGAGGGGCTGGTGGGCTACGCCCGGGCCTCCTGCGGAAAGACCTACGGCTACTATGTGGGATGGTTCATGGCGGTCATCTACTACCCCTCGCTGGTGGCGGTGCTCAGTTGGCTGCCCGCCCGCTATTTCGGCGTGCTGATGGGCTGGGAGGATGCGGTGGTAGGCGGCCGTACCATGATGCTGGCGGGGGTGTTCATGATCGTCACCTACACCATGAACGCGCTGGCCCCACGGCTGGCGGGGCGGTTTGCCATCACCACCACCGTCATCAAGCTGATCCCGCTGCTGCTGATGGCCGTGGTGGGCACTATCGTAGGACTCGGCAACGGTATGACCAGCTTCAACTTCACCCACGTGGTGACGGAGATCCCCTTCGCGGAAGGACTGTTCGGCGCAGTGGTGTCGCTGGCCTTCGCCTTTGAGGGGTGGATCTGCGCCACCTCCATCGGCACGGAGCTGGAGAACCCCAAGAAGAACATGCCCCGCGCCCTGCTGATCGGCACCGTCATCATCGCCGTGGTGTATGTGGTGTACTACATTGGCCTTGCCGGCGCGGTGGAGTCGGAGGTCATGATGGCCGGCGGCGAGGCCGGCGCAAAGCTGGCCTTCCAGAACGTATTCGGGCAGGTGGGCGGCGCGCTGATCTTTGCGTTCGTGGTCATATCCTGCTGGGGAACCTGCAACGGCCTGACCATGGCCGTGACCCGCGGCATGTTCGACCTGGCCAGCGAGTGCGAAAGCCCGCGGCTGGCCATGTTCCGCAGCGTGGATCCCAACACCGGTATGGCCAACAATTCTGCGGTGTTCGGCCTGCTGGTCAGCTCTCTGTGGCTGCTGTACTTCTACGGCGGCACGATCATGAACGGCTTCGGCCCCTTCAAATTCGACTCCTCGGAGCTGCCCATTATCACGCTGTACGTCCTGTATATCCCCATCTACATCGCTCTGATGCGCCGCCGCGACCTGCCCGCCTTCCGCGGAAAGGTTATGCCGGTGCTGGCGATCCTATGCTCACTGTTCATGGTGTTCGCAGCCGTCTACTCCCACGGCGTGAATGTGGCGTGGTATCTGGTGGTGTTCGCGGTCATCGAACTCATCGGCGCGGTATTTCGCGGCCGGACGGCGTAACGGCATCTTACAGGAAAATCCCCCGGCTTTGCCGGGGGACTTTTATTTTTCCTGTGCGGGAATAAGATCGGGGTTCCGACAGAAAACGGCGTATTCTGCGGCCCGCGTGTGCTACCATAGCTCCAGCAAACGACAGGGGGGAGCATCATGGAACAGAGAAACGCCGTACCGCAGGGGACGGCACGGCCGCGCCCGCCGCGAACGGCGGAGGAGCGGCAGCGGGACCGGCGGCTGGCCCTCTCACTGCTGACGCGGCTGGCGGCAGCGGCGGCAGCACTGACGGTGCTGCTGGGCGTGGTGCTGCTGGTGACGCAGGCGGAGGGACAGGACATGTTCCCCGCCGTAAAGGACGGGGATCTGCTCATCGCCTACCGGCTCCAGCGCCGGTGGGCGCAGGACGACCTGGTGCTGTACCGGCAGGAGGGGGTGCTGCGGCTGGGCCGCGTGGCCGCCGTGGGCGGCGATGTGGTGATGCTGGAGGAGGACGGTACGCTGCGGGTCAACGGTACCCTCCACGCGGGAGAGGTGCTGTATCCCACATATCCCGCCGGTGGGGTGACGTATCCCTACACCGTGCCGGAGGGCTGTCTGTTCATACTGAACGACTACCGCACCCGGGGACGGGACAGCCGTCACTTCGGCGCGGTGCCGCAGCAGGACGCGGCGGGGAAGGTCATCACCCTGCTGCGCCGCCGCGGGCTGTAAGGGGGAACGGACATGCTGCCCTATAAGGTGCTGAAATTTTTCGACGATGTCACCAGCGCGCTGGTGGCGGTGCTGCTGGCGCTGCTGGCGGTATACGCGGGCTACGCCCTGTGGGACAACCGGCAGGTGTACGCGGCGGCGGAGGAGGTGCAGGCGTCTCTTCTGACCCTGAAGCCCCAGGAGGGAGGGGCGCCCTTTGCGGAGCTGCGGGCGGTGAACGCCGACGTGTGCGCCTGGGTGACGCTGGACGGTACCGGCGTAGACTACCCCGTGGTGCAGGGAAAGGACAACCTGACCTACGTGAACACCGACGTGTACGGGAATTTCTCCCTGGCGGGCACCATCTTTCTGGATACCCGCTGCGCACCGGACTTCGCCGGCGGGTACAGCCTGCTGTACGGCCACCACATGGTCAGCGGCCAGATGTTCGGCGATCTGGAGAAGTATCAGGATGCGGCGTTCCTGCGGGAGCACCGGACGGGAACCCTGCTGCTGCCGGACGGCGCCTGCACGCTGGAGATGTTCGCCTGCCTGCTGGTGCCGGCATCGGAGGAACACATCTTCCGGCCGGAGTACTGGCAGGAGGACGTATCGCCGCTGCTGGACTGGGCCGAGGGGGAGGCCCTGTGCTGGGAGACGACGGACCGACCGCAGCGGGTGCTGGCCATGTCCACCTGCTCGTCGGCGTTCACCGACGCCCGCACCGTAGTGCTGGCGGCCATACAAGAGGGATGAGGAGCACCTCATCCCTCTTGCCATCTGCGGGAAGGCGTGGTAAGATAGCACCGACCTGCGGCGGGGTGTCCCGCCGATGAAAGGAACGATGCTGCATGAAATACAAAGCGATCTTATTTGATATGGACGGCACGCTGCTGGACACGCTGGCGGATATGGTCAGCGCGGTGAACCACATCCTGTCTGTTCACGGCTGGCCCCTGCGCACAACGGAGGAGGTCCGCGCCTTCGTGGGCAACGGCGCACGGCGGCTGATGGAGCGGGCTATGCCGCCCACCGTCACCGGCGAGGACTTCGAGGCGGTGCTGGCGGAGTACCGGGACTGGTATCAGGCCCACAACTGCGTGGACACCGCGCCCTACGCCGGTATTCCGGCGGTGCTGGCGGCGCTGGATGCGGCGGGCATTAAGACGGCGGTGGTGTCCAACAAGCCGGACGCCACCACCAAAACGCTGGCCGCCCGGTTCTTTCCGGGGCTGCCCGCCTTTGGGCAGCGGGACGATGTGCCGCCCAAGCCGTCGCCGGATCTGGTGTTCCGCGCGCTGGACACGCTGGGCGTAGCCGCTGCCGACGCCGTCTACGTGGGGGACAGCGAGGTGGACGTGGCCACGGCCCGTAACGCGGGACTGCCGCTGGCAGCGGTGAGCTGGGGCTTTCGGGGCCGTCAGGCGCTGGCAGAGGCCGGCGCGGCGGTCATCGTGGACACGGCGGCGGAGCTGCTGGAGGTTCTGCGGTAAAACGCGGCAAGACCTGTTGACAAACCGCAAAAAGCGGTTTATACTATTCCCCATCAAAAAGGCATTGACGGAGAAGAAGCTGTTTTTCCAACGGCCAAAGAGAGGGACGCCCCGGCTGAAAGCGTCCTGCCTGCGGCGCAGCCTGTACCACTCCCGAGCCGCCTGCGACGAGCAGGACGGGGGCTTCCCGTTACAGAAGTCACGAGCGACGGCGTATGCCGTAAGCAGGGTGGAACCGTGGAGTAAAGTCATTTACCTCACCCCTGAAACACATCAGGGGTGGGGTTATTTTTATACCCGCCCCCAAAACAAGGAGGACTGTACCATGAGCGAGGAAAACATCTACACGTTTGAAAACGAGCAGTACCGCAAGACGTACTGGCATACCTGCTCCCACATTCTGGCGCAGGCGGTGAAGCGCCTGTGGCCGGAGGTGAAGCTGGCCATCGGCCCCAGCATCGACAACGGCTTTTACTACGATCTGGACGCACCCTTTGCCTTTACCCCCGACAACCTGACGGAGATCGAGGCGGAGATGCGGAAGATCTGCAAGGAGAAGCTGAAGCTGGAGCGCTTTGAGTTGCCCCGCGAGGAAGCCCTGAAGTTCATGGAGGAGAAGGAGGAGCCCTACAAGGTGGAGCTGATCAACGACCTGCCTGCCGACTCCCACATCTCCTTTTACAAGCAGGGCGAGTTCGTGGACCTGTGCGCCGGTCCCCACGTGGACTCCACCGGCCGCATCAAGGGCAACGGCATCAAGCTGACCGCCTGCAACGCCGCCTACTGGCGCGGCGATTCCAGCCGCCAGCAGCTCCAGCGTATCTACGGCGTAGCCTTCCCCAACAAGGACGAGCTGGAGACCTATCTGAAGGAGCGTGAGGACGCGCTGAAGCGCGACCACAACAAGCTGGGCCGCGAGCTGGAGTATTTCACCACCGTGGACTGCATCGGTCAGGGCCTGCCCATCCTGCTGCCCAAGGGCGCACGGGTCATCCAGCTGCTGCAGCGCTGGGTGGAGGACACCGAGCAGGAGAGAGGCTATCTGCTGACCAAGACGCCCCTGATGGCAAAGCGGGAGCTGTATAAGATCTCTGGCCACTGGGATCACTATCTGGACGGTATGTTCATCATGGGCGACCCCATGGACGAGACCAAGGAGTGCTTTGCCCTGCGTCCTATGACCTGCCCGTTCCAGTATCAGGTCTTCCTGAACCGGGGCCGCAGCTATCGCGACCTGCCCATGCGGCTGGGCGAGACGTCCACCCTGTTCCGCAACGAGGATTCCGGCGAGATGCACGGTCTGATCCGCGTCCGCCAGTTCACCATCTCCGAGGGTCATCTGGTGCTGCGCCCCGACCAGCTGGAGGAGGAGTTCAAGCAGTGCCTCGATCTGGCCAAGTACTGCCTGGGCACCGTGGGCCTGCTGGATAAATGTACGTTCCGCTTCTCCCAGTGGGATCCCGCCAACCCCAACAACAAGTATGAGGGTACGGCGGAGCAGTGGGATCACGCCCAGTCCGTGATGGAGCGCATCCTGAAGGACCTGGACGTGGACTACACCGTGGGCATCGACGAGGCCGCGTTCTACGGCCCCAAGCTGGATATCCAGTACAAGAACGTCTACGGCAAGGAGGATACCCTTGTTACCATCCAGATCGATATGCTGCTGGCCGAGCGCTTCGGTATGTACTATATCGACGAGAACGGCAACAAGGCCCTGCCCTATATCATCCACCGCACGTCTCTGGGCTGCTACGAGCGGACGCTGGCCTACCTTATCGAGGAGTACGCCGGTGCGCTGCCTACGTGGATGATGCCGGAGCAGGTGCGCTTCCTGCCCATTACCGACCGCGCCGCCGACTACTGCGCCCAGCAGGCCGCGGAGCTGCGTAAGCAGGGTTTCCGCGTGGAGGTGGACAGCCGCAACGAGAAGGTGGGCAAGAAGATCCGCGAGGCCACACTGGAGAAGATCCCCTATATGCTGGTGGTGGGCGACCGCGACATGGAGGCGGGCACCGTCTCCGTCCGTACCCGTACCGGCGAGGATCTGGGCGCCATGTCCCTGGCGGACTTCAGCGCTCTGCTGCGCGATGTGGTGGACAGCAAGGCCCGCAAGTAAGCGGAACGCATACCGTTAAAAAAGAGGAGCATCTTGGATGCTCCTCTTTTTTGCGCCCCTGCCCCTGCATTTTGACCGGTTGATTTGCAGGAAAAGCGGAAAATTCCTGCAATTTTGCAGGATTGCCCATCAAAATCACAATTTACCATGTTGCTCAGTGAAAACATCGATCGTGCCAAAACTCCGACAGAATCGAAAGAGTGCATAAAAAACGGCGGCGAAATCAGACAGATCGGACAACGCTTGTGAAAAAACTTTTTCAAAAAAATGAATTTTTATGTATTTGGATGTTGCAAAACAGGAAAAGCCGCGTTATAATGGGCGCTGTAAGAGCAAGCCCCTCAAGCGGAGGGGTATATGAAGGAGAAGACTGTTATGAAGAAACTGATGAGCATGATCCTTGCCCTGATGATGGCGCTGAGCCTGGTGGCCTGCGGCGATAAGGGCGGCAGCGGCGACAACGGCGACAACGGCGACAGCGCCAGCAAGCCCGAGCATACCGACACCACTACGGTGGCGGTGGGCGCGGTGATCCTGGCCCGCGACGATGTGGCTGAGGACGATGTGTACAAGTTCGTGGCCGATATCTTCGACAACGCCGCAGACCTGGTGACCAGCCACGCCAAGTACGGCGAGCTGAGCCTGGAGTACGGCGCGTCCATCACCTCCGTACCCTATCACCCCGGCGCTGCCAAGTACTTCGCTGAGAAGGGCATCGATGTGGCCGCCGTCAAGGATGGCGCTGGCACCGGCGCTTCCCGCAACCTGCGGTTCGTCACCGGCGGCGAGTCCGGCACCTACTACGCCTTCGGCTCCGTCATCGCCCAGCACGCCACCAACAACGCCGGCGTGAACGTGGTGGGCCTGTCCGGCAACGGCTCCCAGGCCAACGTGCAGGAGCTGGTGGACGGCACCGCCGACTTTGCGTTCTGCCAGTCTGACGTCATGGCCTACGCCTACAACGGCACCAACCTGTTCGACACCAAGGTGGAGGGCTTCTCCACGGTGGCTGCCCTGTACATGGAGCAGGTGCAGATCGTCACCACCAACCCTGACATCAAGACCGTGGCCGACCTGGCCGGTAAGTCCGTGTCCATCGGTGCTCCCGGCTCCGGCGTGTACTTCAACGCTATCGACGTGCTGGGTGCCTACGGCCTGACCGAGAACGACATCAAGCCCACCTACCAGTCCTTCGGCGACAGCGCTGACGCCCTGAAGAACGGCCAGATCGACGCTGCCTTCATCGTGGCCGGTGCGCCCACCACCGCCGTCACCGACCTGGCCACCACCAAGGATACCTATCTGGTGAGCCTGGATGATGAGCACGTGACCAAGCTGCTGGAGACCTCTGACTACTACACCAAGACTGTTATCGCCAAGGACGTGTACTTCGGCGACTGATCCTTAACGCGGATTTGACACTTTACGAGGCTGCGGCGGGGCATCCCGCCGTAGCCCTCGCATTATTCTGAAAAGATCGAGAGGATCGCCACTATGAGCAAAGATAAGAAAAAACCGGATACCCGCCCAGCGGCAGGGGCGGAGACCTCTGCCGAGGAGGCTGCGGATCTGGATGCGGTGATGCGGAAGTATGACCGCGAATCTGCCACCCGCATGTGGGAAGGCACGCCCCAGCTGCTGATCCGCATCCTGATGGCGGTCTTCGGCGTGTTCTGCATCGGTATGACCCTGTTTTCCAAGGATATGCCGGAGATCCGGCTCACCCTGTTCGTGGGCTGCATCGTCATCATCGGCTTCCTGACCTACCCTGCCAACAAGCATCATGTGCGGGTGAACTACCTGCCCTGGTACGACATCGTGCTGATGGTGGTGGGCGCGTTCTGCTTCTTCTATTTCGCGCTGAACGCCATGACGCTGGTGCGCCTGTCCACCCGTATCGAGACTGTCCACGTCGTCATCGGCGTGGTGGGCATCCTGATCCTGATGGAGCTGTGCCGCCGCTGCGTGGGCGTGCCCATCCTGTGCGTGGCCGGTGTGCTGATCGTCTATGCGTTCATCAACCAGCTGAGCTACGCCGGTGCCGTCAACGGCGCTACGCTGTATGACGCCCTCAAGACCATCATCTACAAGCTGTTCTACACCACCTCCGGCGTTATCGGCACGCCCATCAGCGTGTGCTACACGTACATCGTGCTGTTCATCATCTTCGGCGCGTTCCTGGAGCGCACCGGTATCGCCAATTTCTTCATCAGCTTCGCCAACCGCATCGCCGGCTGGTCCAGCGGCGGTCCCGCCAAGGTGGCTGTTATCAGCTCCGCTCTGTGCGGCATGGTGTCCGGCTCCTCTGTGGGTAATACCGTCACCACCGGTTCCTTCACCATCCCTATGATGAAGAAGACCGGCTACAAGCCGGAGTTCGCGGGCGCCGTGGAGGCCGCCGCCTCTACCGGCGGCCAGATCATGCCGCCCATCATGGGCGCTGCTGCCTTCCTGATGGCGGAGTACATGAAGCTGCCCTACGCCCAGGTGGCCGTGAAGGCCATCCTGCCTGCCATCCTGTACTTCACCGGCATCTTCATTGCCGTCCATCTGGAGGCCAAGAAGCTGGGTCTGAAGGGTATCTCCCGCGACCAGCTGCCTAAGTGGAAGCTGCTGGCCCGGGACTGCTACCTCATCATTCCCCTGATCCTGCTGGTGTGGCTGGTTTCCTCCGGCAGCAAGACCATGTCCCACTCTGCCGCCTACTCCATTCTGGCGGCCATCGTTGTGGGCTTCGTCAACTTCTTCCTGCAGGGAAAGCGCGGCGATGAGGAGCATGAGGCTCAGTCCGCCGGCAAGGCGCTGGCCTCCGCCGGTAAGCGCTCCTTCTTCTCTGCGGTGGAATCTCTGGAGGCCGGTTCCCGCGGCGCCATTACCGTGGCCGTGGCCTGCGCCATGGCGGGCATCATCGCCGGCTGCATCACCGTCACCGGCCTTGCCTCCATCCTCATCAACGCCATCGTTCAGCTGGCCGGCAACGCCACCATCATCGGCCTGGTGCTGACCATGCTGTGCTGCATCGTGCTGGGCATGGGCGTGCCCACCACGGCCAACTACTGCATCATGGCCTCCACCTGTGCCCCCATTCTGATCCAGCTGGGGTTCCCTGTGGTGGCTGCCCACTTCTTCGTGTTCTACTTCGGCATCGTGGCCGACATCACGCCTCCTGTGGCGCTGGCGGCTTACGCCGGTTCGGCCATCGCCAAGTCCAACCCCATGAAGACGGGCCTCAACGCCACGAAGCTGGCCATCGCGGCCTTCATCGTGCCGTACATCTTCGCATACAGTCCGGCACTGCTGTTTGAGAACATCTCCGGCTGGTGGGAGGTGGTGCAGATCTGTGTCAGCGCCCTGCTGGGCATCTTCGGCATCGCCGCGGCCCTCAACGGCCACCTGTTCAAAAAGATTGGCTGGCCTCTGCGGATCCTGCTGGTGGTGGGCGGCCTGGGCATGATGATCCCCGGCACCGTCACCGACCTGGCGGGTCTGCTGCTGGTGGGCGCCATCGTCGCGTACCAATACCTGTCCAACAAGCGCGCCAGCGCTTCTGCGGCAGCGTAATAGTCCTCTCCGAAAGCAGAGAAAGCGTTCGGCTATGCCGGACGCTTTCTCTGCCACGGTTTCCCGCGGCGTAAAATGTTGCAAAAATGCTTTGTGCAAAACGTCAACAACTTTGCAGGAAGACATGCGCGCCTGCGTGAAGATTCTAAAGAATATGCCAAAAAGAATTTTCTCCCATTTTCGGGAGATTTTTTTCTTTTTATACAAAAATAGTTGCATAAAAATTTTTTAAAAAATACAAATGGGAACAAATGCACAGGAGAAAATGACAGAAATATGTCAAACTTGTGTATAGAAGCGTTTTGCGGCGGAAAAAACAGGGGGAATAACGGTCTATTTATACGAAAAAAGTTGTAGGCAAAATCACGGATGATTATCCATACTTTTTAAGACTACCTGAAAATTTGTATGAAAATTTGACGAGAAAATCAAAATTTTTTATAATGATAGACGGAACAAAAAAGTGAATATCCCCTGTAATGAGGGGGAGGAAAGAGGAAAACACACATGGAAAAGTATCTGGTCCTTGCCACATTCGTTGGCTCCGTCATCGCGCTTTTGTTTGCGCTTTTCACGGGAAAACGGGTACTGCGCTTTGAGGAGGGAACCCCTCTGATGAGCAAGATCTCCCGTTCGATCCGCGAAGGCGCCAACGCCTACCTGCGGCGGCAGTACACCGTCGTCGGTATTTTCTTCGCCTGCATGATCGTGGTGCTGTGCATCATGGCTGCCTGCCATCTGCTGACCTGGTTCGTGCCCTTCGCATTTCTGACCGGCGGCTTTTTCTCCGGTCTCAGCGGCTTCGTGGGCATGCGCATCGCGACCAAGTCCAACTGCCGCACCGCCAACGCCTGCCGCGAGGGGCTGAACAAGGGCCTGCGGGTGGCCTTCTCCGCCGGTTCCGTCATGGGCTTCACCGTGGTGGGCTTGGGCCTGTTTGACATCTCCGTCTGGTTTGCCCTGCTGCGCTTTGTGTTCAAGCTGGAGGCCGCCGACATCACCAGCGCCATGCTGACCTTCGGTATGGGCGCCAGCTCCATGGCTCTGTTTGCCCGTGTGGGCGGCGGTATCTTCACCAAGGCCGCCGACGTGGGCGCGGATCTGGTGGGCAAGGTGGAGGCCGGCATCCCCGAGGACGATCCCCGCAACCCTGCCGTCATTGCCGACAACGTGGGTGACAACGTGGGTGACGTGGCCGGTATGGGCGCGGATCTGTACGAGTCCTACGTGGGCTCCATCATCTCCGCCTCCGCGCTGGGCGTGGCGGCCTTCTCCAATCAGGCGTTCAAGGCTATGGCTATCCCCATGGTCATGGCGGCCGTGGGCATCCTGTGCTCCATCATCGGCTCCTTCTTCGTTAAGACGGAGGAGAATGCCGACCAGCGCACCCTGCTGAAGGCGCTGTCCCGCGGCACCAATCTGTCCGCCATCCTCATCGCCGTCATTTCCTTCTTCCTGGTGTGGGCTCTGCTGGGGCTGGAGCACTGGGGACTGTACGTGGCCATCCTGTCCGGCCTGGCGGCCGGTGTGCTCATCGGCAAGGCCACCGAGTACTACACCTCCGACACCTATAAGCCCACTCAGGAGCTGAGCGGCAAGAGTCAGACCGGCTCCGCTACCATCATCATCGGCGGTCTGGGCTTGGGCATGCTGTCCACCGCGCTGCCCATCGTCATCGTGGCGGTGTGCATCCTGCTGGCATTCTTCCTGTCCGGCGGCGGTACCAACGCCAGCATGGGCCTGTACGGCATCGCGCTGGCCGCCGTAGGCATGCTGAGTACGCTGGGCATCACCCTGGCCACCGATGCCTACGGCCCTGTGGCCGACAACGCCGGCGGCATCGCCGAGATGGCCGGTCTGGACCCCGAGGTCCGCAAGCGTACCGATGCGCTGGACTCTCTGGGAAACACCACCGCCGCCACCGGCAAGGGCTTCGCCATCGGCTCCGCCGCCCTGACGGCCCTGGCCCTTATGGCCTCCTATATTGAGAAGGTCAAGGAGGTGGGCGCGGCGGATGTCACATTCAACGACTTCTCCCTGATGAACCCGCTGGTGCTGACAGGCTTGTTCATTGGCGCCTGCCTGCCCTTTGTGTTTGCCGCTCTGACCATGAATTCCGTGGGACGCGCGGCCCAGAGCGTGGTGCTGGAGGTGCGCCGTCAGTTCCGCGAGATCGCCGGCCTCATGGAGGGCAAGGCTGACCCCGACTACGCTCGCTGCGTGGACCTGTGTACCAAGGCCAGCCTGAAGGAGATGGTGCTGCCCACAGTCATCGCGGTGGTAACGCCCATCGTCGTGGGCATGGTGCTGGGCTATAAGGGCGTCGTGGGCCTGCTGGCCGGCGCCACCGTTACCGGTTTTCTGATGGCCATCTACATGGCCAACGCCGGCGGCGCGTGGGACAATGCCAAGAAGTACATCGAGGCGGGCAACTTCGGCGGCAAGGGCGGCGACTGCCACAAGGCCGGCGTGGTGGGCGACACCGTGGGCGACCCCTTCAAGGACACCTCCGGCCCCGCCATCAACATTCTCATCAAGCTGCTGAGCATGGTGTCCATTGTGTTCGCTGGCCTGATCGTGAACTACTCCATCTTCTGAGATCCCTTGGCCTATGCCAGGCGATAGAGAACGCCGAAGCGCCCAGCCGAAAGGCTGGGCGCTCTGGTTTGCTGTATTGCGTTAAAGCAGTGTCTCTGCGCCGGCGGTGAACAGCGCGTCGTTGATCTCCGGCAGCGTCAGGCTGTGGCTCAGGCCGAACAGCAGCACCGCGTCCCTCTTGTCCCGAGCGTACAGCGGCGCGTGGTGTGCCTGCTGCAAGAGACTCTGGGTTTCCTCTGTCGAGGCGCCCAGCCCGATACACAGACACAGCAGCCGGTCGCGGGAGGGGGTGCGCCGCCCGGAGAACACCTGGTGGAGATAGACCTCGCTGATGCCGGAGGCCTTGGCCAGCGCGGATTTGCTCATGTCCTGCTGGTCGAACAGCGCCTGCAGCCCGTGGGGCAGGTCGCTCTCGCGGAAGCAGGCGGAATTATCGGAGAGTACGCGGCTCAGATCGTTGGAGTCCATCAGCTCCTTCAAAAGCTGATCCGTATTCTTGCGTTTCATCACACATACCATCCTTATCTCTATGCTGCTTATCATTATAGTCAAAATTTGCCGAAAAGACAATATGCACACTGCATAGTTGGCAAATTTCCTCATTTTTCTGCCCGCAGCTTTACAGATGGCGAGATTTCGGCTATACTGGTAAAAACCGCAAAGAAGGGGGGGACGGACATGTACGACGAGCTGCTGCGCGCCATGGAGCAGTATTTTGACGAGGTGAAGGTGCTGAAGCGGGGCGCCCGCGGCACGGTGACGCTGGTGCGCCACCGGCAGACGGGGCAGCGTTACGTGTTCCGCCGCTTCGACGGCGCCGCTGATGTCTACCGGCGGCTGCTGACCGTGTCCAGCCCTTACCTGCCGCGGGTGGAGGAGGTGGCCGAGTCCCACGGCCGCGTGGCCGCGCTGGAGGAGTATGTTCAGGGCGACACCCTGCTGTATCTGCTGGAGGGCGGGCTGCTGGACTGGCCTGAGGCCCGCAAGGTAGCCCGCGACCTGTGCGCGGCGCTGTGGGTGCTGCACAGCATGGGCGCGGTACACCGCGATGTCAAGGAGAGCAACGTCATCCTGCGGGGCGGTGAGGCGGTGCTCGTCGACTTTGACGCCTCCCGCATCATGAAGCCGGAGCTCCACAGCGACACGGTGATCCTGGGAACCACCGGCTATGCCGCGCCGGAGCAGTTCGGCCTGTCCCAGACCGATGGGCGGGCGGACATCTACTCTCTGGGCGTGCTGCTGAATGTGATGCTGACGGGACAGCACCCCTCCCGCCTGCTGGCGGAGGGCCATGCGGGGCGGATCGTCCGCCGCTGCACCATGATGAATCCGAATCAGCGGTTCCGCGATGTGCTGGAACTGCGGGACGCTTTGTGAGGTAGTTGTGGAGAATCGAAAGAAATGTATCAGATGCGGCGCGTTGCTGCCGCAGGAGGCGTCCTTCTGCCCCTGCTGCACCGCCAGCCAGCTGGCACGGGAGCCTATGTCCCCGCCCCGCAGCGAAAAGCGGCGCGGGGCGCTGGCCTGCGCGGTGCTGCTGGTGGTGCTGATAGGAGCGGTACTGTGGGCGACCCTCGGCGGCCGCGCTGCCCAGACCCCGCCCCGGACCGACGGTGCCCAGACGCTGGAGCCCGCCGATCCAACGGAGCCTACCGGCCTTTCCGGCAACTACCAGAGCGGCGGCTGCCAGACCTGGTACGACGGCGCAGATGGGCGGATGTACCACCTGTACGTCTGCTTCAGCCCTCAGTCTGACGGCGGAGGGCTTCCTGCCAGCCACCGCTCGGAGCTGCTTCCGGCCGACGCGTCCGGTACCAGCCCGCTCTGCCTGTTCGTGGAGGGCGCGGAGGATCCCTCTCTGGACGTGCGGGAGGATTTCAGTGCCCTGCTGGCCTACCACACGGTGGAGGCCGTGGCTGCCGAGGGCAGCGATACCTGCACCATCCTGGGAGAGACGGATTCCTATTACAACGCGGGGGCCCTGCTGGCCCACGAGCATGAGGTCACCAGTGCCTGCACCTATAATGACATCATCTGGACGCTGCACATGAAGACCGGCGACAAGATCACCCTCCGCCAGGTGGAGGAGTGCAGCGAAAAGCAGCGCCGTACCGTCAGCTGGGAGGATACCCCCATGGACACCACGGCGGATCTGCAGGCGCTGCTGGACGATCTGACGCTGAATCTGAACGCGGAGACGGAGCTGGTGGTGGAACTGCCCAACGTGACCTACACGGAGCCGCTGACCATCCGCCGCGCCATGACGCTGCAGGCTCACGCGGACGGCACGGAGTTCACCGCCCCCATCACGGTGAACCATATGGCATACAGCGAGGTCACGGACATCCACGTAGTGCTGTCGGGCCTGCGCCTTTGCGGCGCGGGGGACATGACCGGTACCGGCGTCACCGCCAAGGCCCCTACTTACCTGAACAACTGCTGGATCACCAACTGGGACGTAGGCGCGCTGGCGGCGGACGGCGGCTGGATCTGGGTGGAGAAAAGCAGCTTCACCCGCAACGCCACGGCTCTGCGCATCGACACCACGGAGAGCTCCTCCTGGGGCGGTGATCTCCACGGCGGGAACTTTATCCGCAACGGTACGGCGCTGGATATCCGACGCATGCCCGGGGAGTGGATGACCTACTACGTACACAACAGCACCTTTACCGACAACGACACAGTGATCGCCGGCCCTCTGGCGGATCAAGTCCGGCTGGAGGACGGCAACTACGTGCAGCAGAGCGCCTGAGCAAAAAAAGGACATCCGCATAGGGCGGATGTCCTTTTTTCACCCGCTCTGCCCCTGCTGCGCGATTTTTAGTCTGCCCCTTGTGCCGCGCCCTGCGGTATGATATACTTTAACCATTACCATACAACAATTATCATTGATCGGCGGACGGGCCCTACGGCCTGCCGCCGCCGGAGAAATAAGGAAGGCGACATGGACGAAAGGGAAGAGATGACCGCGGAGGTCATGTACGGCAGCAAGACGAAACAGGCCTACGAGCTGATCAAACAGAAGATACTGATGCTGGAGTATGCCCCGGGTCAGCCCCTGCGGGAGCTGGAGCTCAGCGAGCAGCTTTCCATGAGCCGCACGCCCATCCGCGCCGCCATCGAGCGGCTGGTGGCGGACTGCTTCGTGGACGAGACGGCGGGTAAGCGCACCGTGGTGTCCGGCGTCTCGGTGGACAGCTTTGTGGAGCTGTACGAGATCCGTGAGGCCATGGAGACGCTGTGCGTCTCGCTGGCGGCCTACGCCTGGCAGGACCACAGTCAGATCGACGCCGCCCGTGATCTGGTGGACCGCCAGTTTGAGCTGGCGACCCAGACGCCGGTGGATTCCCAGGCTGTGCAGGCGGTGGACCGCGAGTTCCACCGCGCCCTGGCCCACCTGTCCGGCAACCGCCTGCTGGAGCGGGAGACGGTGTGGATCTACGACCTGTACCTGCGCTACATCTTCTACTCCATGCACATGAACTGGTCCGCCCGCATCGCTCAGGAACACAGGGACATCCTGGGCGCCATCGAGCGCCGCGACAGCCAGCTGGCCCAGGCCCACGTCCGCAACCACCTGTCCAAGGTGAAGGACGCGGTGCTGATGGGCCTCGCCAAGGGCTTCGACCCCTCGGTGGAGCTGCGGAACGTGCGGGAAGGCTATACCATCCGTCCTCACAGCGAGTGAGCGGCGGCATATACCGGCAAAAAGCGCCCCGCCGGACCGAAACGGTCTGGCGGGGCGCTTTTTTTATCTCCGACCGGCGCAGGTGGTGTGGGAGGCAAACCACAAGGGGGGGATGCCGGCGCGGCGTATTTACAGCTCCTGATCGATCTGATGCAGGATGGAGATAGCCTTCTGCAGCACCTCCATGGAGGAGGCGTAGGACAGACGCACATAGCCTTCACCGTTGCGGCCGAAGGCGGTGCCCGGGATGGTGGCAAGACGGTACTTATCGATGGCGTAGGCGCAGAACTCATCGGCGGTCATGCCGGACTTCTTGATGTTCATGAAGATGTAGAACGCGCCCTCCGGCTTCTTGCAGCTGAAGTGCTGCATCTTGTTGATCTCCTCCACCAGATAGTCGCGGCGGCGCTTGAACTCCTGCCGCATCCGCTCAATAGAGCCGTCCTCCTCCAGCAGGCCCGCCACACCGGCGTACTGCACGAAGGTGGTGGCGCCGGCGGTCATGTAGAAGGACAGCCGGTTCATAGGCTCGATCATGTTCTCCGGCGCGGCGATGTAGCCCAGACGCCAGCCGGTCATGGCCATACTCTTGGAGAAGCCGTTGAGCACGATGGAACGCTCCTTCATGCCGGGCAGAGAGGCGATGCTCACCAGCTCCTGCTCATCGTCGTATACAAAGCGGTCGTAGATCTCGTCGCTGAGTACCAGAAGATCATGCTCCTTGGCGATGGCGGCGATGGCCTCCAGCGAGGCGCGGCTCAGCACGCCGCCGGTGGGGTTGCTGGGGGAGACGATGACCAGCATCTTCGTCTTATCGGTGATGAGGGAGCGGATCTGGTCCACATCCACCTGATAGTCGTTCTCCTCCAGCAGATCGTACTTCTTGATGACAGCTCCCGCGATGTTGGGGATCTCGGAATAGGTCAGATACACGGGATCGGGCACCAGCACCTCATCCCCGGGGTTCAGGGTGCTCAGCAGTGCCACGAACATGCCCTGAGCCACGCCGGTGGTGACGGAGATCTCGTTGGGCGTGTAGTGCAGGCCGTTCTCCTTTTCCAGCTTCTGGCAGACAGCCGCCTTCAGCTCCTGAATGCCGGAGCCGTCGGTGTAGCGGGTCTTGCCCTCATCCAGCGCCTTCTTGCAGGCGTCGATGATGTACTGGGGCGTGTCAAAATCGGGCTGGCCCAGGGTCAAGGCGGTGACGGGGATGCCCTGCGCCGCCAACTCAGCGCACTTGCCGAACACCACGCGGGTGCCGGATACATGCAGATTTTCCAGCCGATGTGCCTGTTTGAATTCCATAAAATGCTCCTCCTTCAGTTCTCGTTACTTCTGTACGTTGTTGCCGCCCGGTACAAAGACGCACTTGTCATAGTTGCCGGTGAAATAGTTGCGGATGTCGGCGCAGCACTGGAGCCGGCCATCCCGCGCGGACTCCTGGGAATAGAACGCCACGTGGGGCGTCAGGATCACATTGTCCCGATTGGCCAGGGGATGAGTGTTCAGGTCGGGGTACTCGTCGGTGAGCACGTCCAGATAGGCGTAGGAGATCTTGCCGCTGTCGATGGCGTCGATCATCTCCTGCTCTACCACCACGCCGCCGCGGGCGGAGTTGATGAACACCAGGTGGTCGGGGATCTCGTCAAACAGCTCCTTGCCAATGAGGTGCTCCGTGCCCTCGATCAGAGGCACGTGGAGGCTGATGTAGTCGGACTCGCGGAACAGGGTCTTCATATCCACCATGGTGACGCCGTACTGGTCGCCGACAGACTGGTCAATATAGGGGTCTGCCGCCAGGATGCGCACACCGAAGCCGGACAGGTTCTTGGCCACAAGACGGGCGATCTGGCCGAAGCCCGCCAGACCAACGGTCTCCGCGTTGAAGCGGTGAATGTCGGGGCATACGGAGTAGTCCCACTTTTTGTCCCGCCGCACACTGCGGTCGTAGGCGAACAGCCGCTTGTTGTGGGCCAGGATGCAGGCCGTCACGTAGTCTGCCACATCAATGGAGAAGGCGCTGCGCAGGTGGGTGACGGAGATGCCGCGAGCCTTGGCGGCCTCCAGGTCCACATAATTGTATCCCATGCTCTTGCAGGCGATGAGCTTCAGCTTGGGCAGGGAATTGATGACCCGCGCGGTCAGCGGCTCGAAGATGCCCATGACGGCATCGGCGTCCTGGCAATACTTGATGATATCATCCTCGGTGGAGCAGACGTGCTCCTCCACCTCGCACACGCCCTTCAGCGCTTCCTGCTCCAGTCCGAGGCCATCTTTATAATTGAACATGCGCACAGCTTTGTACATACCAAAACCCTCCAGAACAAAAAATTGGATACAATGATTATAGTGGCGGCGTACAGCTCCGTCAAGCTGTGAAAACCAACATATGGCGATCCTGCGATTTCATTTCAAGAAACTATTTGCGCGCAAACCACACCGTAAAAGTAATAAAATACACGATTCATTGAACAACGTATCGTAAAAATGGCGGATGCATAATTAGCAATCTTTTAACAAACTTACAAAAGAATACAAAACTTTTGGTGCTAAACGCCAAAAATGGCCGCGCTATATTGCATACAATTGTTGACGATGCTATAATGACGCCAATGTCACTGCTGCATAGGAGGTTTATATGAAGCAGACCGATCTGATTTTGAAAAACGGCGTGATATACACCATGGCCCGGGAGGGCGACGTGGTGGAGGCATTGGCCGTGCGTGACGGTAAGATTGTATACACGGGTACCACGGAGGAGGTGCTGGGCGCCTGCGAAGCGCCGCAGGTGGTGGATCTGGCGGGCAAGACCATGCTCCCGGGCATGGGTGATTCCCACCTCCACTTCTTTGCCTACTGTCAGACCCACACCACCGTGGACCTGGGCGGCTGTACCAGCAAGGCGGAGGCCATCGGCAAGCTGGCTGCCCGGGCAGCGGAGACCCCCAAGGGCCAGTGGATCAAAGGCTCCAACTTCGACGAGTCCAAGTGGGACGCCGACAACGACCACCTGCCCACCAAAGCGGATCTGGACCTGGTGAGTCCGGACCACCCCGTGATGATGAAGCGCGTGTGTCTGCATACCGCCGTGGCCAACACCGCGGCGCTGGCCGCCGCCGGTATCGGCAAGGGCTATGAATTCGGCCCCGGCGGTCTGGTGGAGCTGGACGCGGACGGCATGCCCAACGGCATCCTGCGGGAGCAGGCCACCAAGATCTTCGACGAGCTGATCCCCGACCCCGCCAAGATCCCCGAGGTCAAGGAGAAGATCATGCGCGAGGCGCTGGCGGAGGCCTCCAGTCAGGGTCTCACCACCGTCCACACCTACGCCGCGGACATCTGGAAGTACACTGAGGATCCCGAGGACTACCTGCTTCTGGACCGCAAGGGGCAGCTGCCCCTGCGTGTGGTGATCTATCTGGATACCCTCTATCAGAAGCCCTACCTGACCCGCAGGGAGATGGACGATCCCTATCACAAGGTGTGCTACGGCGGCCACAAGATCTTCTCCGATGGCTCGCTGGGCTCCCGCTCCGCCAAGCTGCTGGTACCGTACAGCGATGCGCCCGATACCGATGGCATCCTGGTCCAGAGCCAGCAGGAGCTGAACGAGCACATGCTCAAAGCCTATGAGATGGGACTCCAGCCTGCCACCCACTGCATCGGCGACAAGGGTCTGGACTGCGTGCTCACCGCCATCGAGTACACACTGGAGAAGAGCCGTGAGCACGGCATGACAGCCCGGGAGCAGGCGGACCGCGACCCGTTCCGCATTATCCACGCCCAGATGGCCACCGACGACATGATCCGCCGCATGCAGAAGCTGCCGGTGGTGCTGGATCTGCAGCCGGTTTTTCTGGAGACGGATATGCACTGGGCTGTGGAGCGCATCGGCCCTGAGCGGGCGGCGTACAGCTACCGCTGGGAGACGTACCGCAAGGCCGGACTGATCCTCACCGGCGGCTCCGACTGCCCCGTGGAGCCCTTCTCTCCATGGCTGAACATCTACACCGCCGTGGCCCGCAAGGACTTCCACCGCTGCCCCGAGGGCGGCTACCAGCCGGAGGAAAAGATGAGCGTCTACGACGCTGTATGCATGTTCACCAAGAACCTGCATTACGCCGCCGGACAGGACGCGGTGCTGGGCACGCTGGAGCCCGGCAAGTTCGCCGACATGGTAGTCATCGACCGCGACATTTTCAAGATCCCCGCCGACGAGATCATGGATATCCAGGTGGAAAAGACGTATCTGGCCGGCCGCGAAGTATACAGCAAATAAAAAAGGAGACAGCATATGAAACTGGATTGCTTTGAGGAGGTCAAGCGCCTCACTTCCGAGATGGTGGCCATCCCCAGCATCAACAAAGAACCCCATGGCGAGACGGCGGTGGCCCGCTACGTGTACAACTATTTCATGGATCTGCCCTATTTCAAGGCCCATCCGGAGCAGGTGATGTGCTTCCAGACCAAGGACGACTTTGTGGAGCGCCACTCCACCCTGGCTTACGTCAAGGGCACCAAGGGTACCTCCAACCGCACCGTGATCCTCATCGGCCACATCGACACCGTGGGCGTGGACGATTTCGGCACCATCCGCGAGTACGCCTTCAAGACCGACGAGCTGCCTCAGAAGCTGAAGGAGACCTTCTCCCTGACGCCGGAGGTACTGGCGGACATTGAGTCCGGCGACTATATGTTCGGCCGCGGCGCTCTGGATATGAAGTCCGGCGTGGCCGGCCACATGTACCTTGTCAAGTACTTCTCCGAGCACCCCGAGGAGCTGGACGGCAATCTGGTCCAGATCGCCGAGTGTGACGAGGAGGACAACTCCCACGGCATCATCACCGCCATCGACTACCTGCTGGACCTGAAGAAGAAGGAGCACTTCGAGTACGTGGCCTGCATCAACGCCGACTACTCCACCAACTACATGCCCGGCGACGAGAACCGCTACATCTACTACGGCAGCATCGGCAAGCTGCTGCCCTGCTTCGTGGCGCTGGGCAAGGAATCCCACGTGGGCTCCGCCTTCAATGCCTTCGACCCCAACCTGCTGATCGCCGAGGTCACACGCCGCATGTCCCTGAACACCGACCTGTGCGACATCGCCCAGGGCGAGGTGACCATCCCGCCCATCTCTCTGAAGCAGGCGGACACCAAGGATGGCTACACCGTCCAGACGGCGCTGACCGCCTTCTCCTACTACAACTTCTTCACCCACGGCATGAGCCCCGACGTGGTGCTGGAAAAGAGCCGTCAGGTGGGTGTGGACGCCTTCGACAGCGTGGTGGCCTACCTCAACGAACAGTACGAGAAGTACTGATCCCTCAGCGGCGTGCCCTACACGAAGCTGCCGTGGAAGACCCGCGTGTATACGTGGAAGGAGTTCTATAACGAGGCTGCGGAGCGTCACGGCCAGCCCTTCAAGGATGCCATCGCCGCCTTTGCCGAGAACCTCCAGCGCGAGCAGCCCGCCATGGATCTGCGCTACTTCAGCCTGGCTGTGGTGGAGGAGGTCTGGAAGTGGTACGAGGACAAATCCCCCGCGCTGGTCCTGTTCTTCGGCTCCGTGTTCAGCGCCCGCATCGAGATGACCGGCAAGACCGAGAAGGAGCGCGCACTGCTGGACGCCGTGGAGGGCGCGGTGGAGAAGCTCCGCCCCGAGGCCCAGCGCCAGATCAAGACCCGCATGTTCTACCCCTACATCTCCGACTCCAGCTTCATGGCCCTGTGCGACACACGGGAGTCCTTCGACGCCGTGGCGGAGAACATGCCCTCCTGGAAGGTGAAGTACTTCCACGATGTGGACAAGATCCTGGAGATCAACGTACCCGTGGTGAATATCGGCGCCTTCGGCCGCGACGGGCACATGCTCACCGAGCGCGTGGATATGCTCCAGACCTTCCGCAACGTGCCCAACATCTCCTACGAGGCCATCGTGTCCATGCTCAGCTGAGCGCCCCCAATTACCCGTGTGCAGCGGGCTTTGCCCGATGAAATAGCACAAAGAGAGAACCACAAAATTGAGGAACGGAGGAAAAAACGTGAGCAGTAAAGCAAAAGGCGTCGTTGCCCTGATCCTTGTTGTCGCCGTTCTGGCCAACGTCGGCATCTTCGCCAAAATGTCTTACAATAAGACCCACACTGCGCAGGAAACCATCGTGTTCCGCGTAGGCGACACCGTCGCATCTGACCACCCCATTTCCCAGGCACTCTACATGTTTGAGGAGGAGCTGGAGCGTATCTCCAACGGCCGATTCGATGTCCGCGTGTATATCAACTCCGCGTTGGGCGGCGACCGGCAGCAGACCGAGAGCGTCATCCTCGGCTACATGCAGGGCAACACCCCTCCCACGTCCGTGCTGGCGGGCTTCGATACCCGCTTCATGGTGGTGGACCTGCCCTTCGTATTCAAGAGCGGCGAAGCGGCCATGAAGACCCTCAACGGCGACCTTGGCAAGGAGCTTGACCCCATTCTGGAGGGTCTGGGCCTCCACGCCATGGGCTGGACCGAGTCCGGCTACCGCCACATTACCACCAACAACATCGAGGCCACCAGCCCCGAAGCCCTGAAGGGCCTGTCCATCCGCACGCAGGAGAACCCCATCCACATGGCCTCCTTCCAGGCCTGGGGCGCCAGCCCCACGCCCATGGCGTTCTCTGAGCTGTTCACCGCCCTGCAGCAGGGCGCCGTGGACGCCGAGGAGAACCCCCTGGCCGTCATCACCGCCAACCGCCTGTACGAGGTGCAGAACACCGTGACCCTCACCGGCCACTTCTACACCGCCGGTATCTTCAACATCAACAAGGACTTCTACGAGTCTCTGGAGGGTCAGGACAAGGAATGGTTCGACGAGGCCTCTGAGCACTTCGTCCAGAACCTGACCCAGCTGATCCGCGATGCGCAGGAGGGTTACATCCAGTTGCTGAAGGACAACGGCATCAACGTGGTGGAGGTCACCTCCGAGCAGAAGGACGCCTTTATCGAGTCCGCCGCCTCCGTGTACGATCTGTTTATTGAGAAGTACGGCGGCACACAGGAGCTGATCGACCTTGCCATGAAGTACAACGATGACTTTTAAGGAGAGGTGAGAGAAATGAGAGCTTGGAAATTTATTGAGAAGAACTTCGAAAAGTGGTTCCTCATCATCTCCCTGGTGGCCATGGTGCTCATCATCTTCATGCAGGTGGTGCTCCGCTGGTTCCACGCCGCCACTGTCTGGGCCGAGGAGCTGGCCCGCTACATCATGCTCTATCAGGTCTGGATCGGCGCGTCCTACGCCGTCCGCGAGGACGCCCACATCCGTATCACCGCGCTGATCGGCAAGCTCACCGGCAATAAGCGCCATGTGTCCGAGACCGTGGTGCTGACCCTGTGGCTCATCTTCGCCCTGTGGCTCACCGTGGAGGGCGTCCAGCTGGTGAAGGAGATCGCCATCATGGGCCAGGTGTCCTCCGCCATGCGCATCCCCATGACCATTCCCTACGCCTCTGTGCCTCTGGGCGGCGCGCTGATGAGCATCCGTCTGGTGCAGAAGCTGATCCAGGGCATGAAAGACGGCCCCCAAGAGGAGATCAAGGAGGAGGTAGCCTGATATGTTAGCTATTTTGATCATCTGCCTGGTCATCTTCGGAGCGATCAGCCTTCCCATCGGTATCGCCATGGGCCTTGCCACCATGCTGTGTCTGGTGTTTGCCACCAATATCGACCCCATTATGGTGGCGCAGAACGCCTTCGCCGGCATCGACAGCTTTTCCCTGATGGCCATCCCCTTCTTCATGCTGGCCGGCAACTTCATGCGCTACGGCGGTATCTCCAAGCGCCTGCTGGATCTGGCTGATAACATCGTCGGCTTCTTCACCGGCGGTCTGGGTGCCATCACCACCTTCACCGCTATGTTCTATGCCGCCATCTCCGGCTCCGGTCCCGCCACCGTGTCCGCCATCGGCTCCTTCATGATCCCCGAGATGGAGGAGAAGGGCTACGACAAGGGCTACGCCACGGCACTGTCTGCGGCAGCCGGTACCATCGGCGTCATCATCCCCCCGTCCATCCCCTTCGTCATCTACGGCGTAGCCACCGGCACCTCCATCGGCGATATGTTCAAGGCCGGTGTCATCCCCGGCCTGCTGATGGGCCTGGCACTGATGCTCTACAACTGGGCGACCAGTAAGAAGTACGGCTGGAAGGGCAACGGCCGCCGGTTCAACTTCAAGGCGCTGGGTAAAGTCCTTCATCGACTCCTTCTGGGCTATCCTCAGCCCCGTCATCATCCTGGGCGGTATCTACGGCGGATTCTTCACCCCCACCGAGGCTGCTGCCGTCTCCTGTGTTTACACCTTCATCATCGGTACCTTCGTCTACAAGGAGATCCACTGGAAAGAATTCGTGGACTGCATGAAGGACACCGTCGTCATCGCCGGCGCCACCTCCTTCATCGTGGGTATGTCCACCAGCTTCGCCTACGTCATGACGCTGGAGCAGGTCCCCGAGACCCTGTCCGCCTTCATTCTGGGCATCAGCGACAACAAGATCATCATCCTGCTGCTGATGAACGTGTTCCTGCTGGTGGTGGGTATGTTTATGGATAACATCTCCAGCTGCACCATCCTGGCTCCCATCCTGCTGCCCGTGGCGGTGGCGCTGGGCGTCAACCCCGTCCACTTCGGCATCGTCATGACCATGAACCTGGCCATCGGCTTCATCACCCCGCCCTACGGCGTCAATCTGTTCGTGGGTTCCTCCGTGGCCCACATCCCGTTCGAGCGGATCGTCAAGTGGATCTGGCCGTTCATTGGCGTCATTATTGTGGTGCTGCTGTTGACCACCTATATCCCGCAGCTGTCCCTGCTGCTGGTGTAAGCGCACTTACCCCATATCCTCACGGGCTGCGGCCCGCCGAAGATAATATGTTCCGCATCGGGAAGCAGGCTGCGGCGATGACCGCAGCCTGCTTCGCACTCCGCGCCCTGTGCGCCGGTTCCTTCACCGCGCCGCAGGGACCATCATCTGCACAAAAAAAGAACACCGTGCCGCAGACACGGTGTTCTTCTTTTGTGGTATCACCCACATGGAAAAGAAAAGTAGGAAAAAATGCAGTTTATTTGGTCTGCAGCCGGTTCTCCTTGTCCCAGCTGGAGATATCCAGATTGCGGTACTGCCGGCGCAGACGGGGCAGCTCCTCCTCGGCGTCGTTGCCCATCGCCACGATACGGTTCACCGCGGCAATATCGGCGGCGGGCATGCTCACATCGCTGTCCGTCCCGCAGGTGGCGCAGTGATAGGTCTTGCCGTCAAAGGAAACATCGCTGCTGCCGCAGACAGCGCAGCGGGTCATTTTCGTTACCAGAGCCATAGTTCATTACCTCCATATTTTTCACAGATCTTGTTGACGATATGATAGTATCATAGAATTCGCTATTTGTAAAACGCATTATTGTACTTGCAACTATGAGCAAAAGTATGATAGAATGGTGGCAGAAAGGGAGGTGCGGACATGAGCATATCCAAGTACCAGATGTTTCTCAAGACCGCGGCTTGCGGCAACTTTTCCAAGGCGGCGGAGGCTATGAACTTCACCCAATCCGGCGTCAGTCACGCGGTGCAATCGCTGGAGGAGGAGCTGGGAGTCACGCTGCTGAGCCGCAACCGCGGCGGCGTAGTGCTGACGGCGGACGGGCGGGCCCTGCTGCCTCAGATCGAGGAGCTCTGCGCGGCCCACCGCGCCCTGATGCAGTCCGCCGCCAGCCTGCGGGGCGTGGACACCGGCCTTGTGAAGGTGGCCACGTTCTCCAGTGTCTCCGCCCAGTGGCTGCCCTCCATCCTCAAGAGCTTCGGCGAGATCTACCCCAACATCGAGTTTGACGTGATCACCAGCGACTTCTACGAGCAGGTGGAGGAGTGGATCCTGAAGGGCACCGTGGACTGCGGCTTCCTGCGCCTGCCCTCCGTGAAGCGCCTCCATACCTACGCCCTGCACCAGGACGTGCTCCAGATCATCCTGCCCTGCGACCATCCTCTGGCCGGCAGAGACCCTTTCCCCACGGAGGCGCTGGCCACGGAGCCCTTCATCCAGCTGGAGGAGGGCGAGGACTACGAGATACGCGCCGCCTTCGATGAGATGGGGGTGCGCCCCAATGTAAAGTATACAGCACGTGAGGACCGGACTATTCTGGCCATGGTGTCCAAAGGGCTGGGCATCAGCCTGCTGCCGGAGCTGATGGTCCGCCACAGCCCCTATCCGGTGACGGCCTGCCGCCCGCCCATGACGTTTTACCGCAACATCGGCATCGCGGTGAAGGATGAGAAGGCCCTTTCCGCCTCCACGCAGCGCTTCGTGTCGTATGTCCGCGGCTGGGTAGAGCAGAACGGCGGGAAATAAGGAAAACAATAAGGACGCGGCGGCCATTCG